>Ga0208485_1000035_pt1 | contig 42341 bp, 42 predicted proteins | sample LakMenEpi27Jul12_FD_150707 | JGI IMG/M metagenome (GOLD analysis project Ga0208485, IMG submission 150707) | Freshwater microbial communities from Lake Mendota, WI - 17JUL2012 deep hole epilimnion (SPAdes) | ecosystem: Environmental > Aquatic > Freshwater > Lentic | place: Lake Mendota, Madison... | reverse complement strand
CAGTAATCCAACTACCACTTACACTTTCAATTGTGTTTAATCTATCCACTAATGATGATGTAGATTGTGATGCCGTATATGAATTGAAAGATGCCGTTGTTACTAAATTACCAACTCTTAATATATTAGCTCCATTAGGTGCACTTAAAGTACCATCTAATCCAAAAACCCAAGGACCTGCACTACTTTCCGCAGTTGATGTTTCGATTTGAAATTCTCTACCCGCCACAGGTTTAATACCAACCATACCAGTTCCTCTGTCTGAATTGAAAATAATGTTTGGTATTCTAGTCTTACCATTTGAATCAAAACTCCAAGAATATCCATTATTTTTAATATCCAATCCACCACTAATATATGTAGAACCACTAATTGTTTGATTTCCTATAAAAGTATTTGAAGCAGTTGTTGCCAATGTACTAAAATCAATTGTTCCAACACTACCACTAATAACATTAAATGATTGTGATATTGAATTGAAAGATTGTGTTAAACTATTGAATGAAGTTATAGTAGTGTATGAACCTGTTACAAATCCAAATGCAGTTATTTGTGCAGATGAACTTATTGCTCCATTTAATGATGTCAAAAACGAACCCGTTTCACTTTCAGTAATCCAACTTCCACTTACACTTTCAATTACATTTAATCTATCCACTAATGATGATGTAGATTGTGATGCCGTGAAGGTATTTAAATTTGAAATAGATGTTACTAAACTTGCAGTTGAAAGTGATGCAGTAAAAGTATTCAAATTACTAATAGAAGTTACAATTGATGCCGTAGTTACACTTGCAGTAAAAGTATTTAAATTTGAAATAGATGTTACTAAACTTCCAGTTGAAATACTTGCAGTATAAGAATTGAAAGATGATGTTGATAATTTTGTATCTAATGTATTACTTAATGCAGAAGTTACTAAATCGGTTGCAAATGTAGTATCTAATGAAGATGTTAAATTGTTTATAGAAATTTTATATGTTGTACTACCTGATATACCAACTACAAAAGTCGTATCTAATGATGCCGGACTTAATGCAGGTAGCTCTGATATTTTTTTAGTTTGTCTTAGTGCCATTTTTTATAATATTATTTCTTCGTCATTTTCAGTTGATAAAACTATGTCTAATTCTGTTCCTATTGGTATATCTTTTAACTTACCCATAACATAAATATCATTAATAGTCACATTATCGTAATCTATATATTCTTCATTTAAAGTTATTACTACATTATTTCCAACTTCTTCAATTTTATAATTTCCTGGAATATGTAAACCAAATACTAAAACTTCAAAATTATTAGGTGATGCTCCTTCCGTTCCGTAATCTAATGTAACATTGTATATTGTTAATGTATTTGTATTGTTATCAAATTCATCAATTACTCTTTGGTTGTATCTTGCACTATTTTCTAATATCTCTTGATAAAAATCCGATATTTTTGTTTTATTATTTACTAATTTAATTGGGTTTGGGTTAGAACGGGTTTTAGATTGAAATTTGGTATTGGTTGGAATTTCAATATTTTGCAAACTTCCGGTCAAATCATTATTAGTAAGGTTATTAATATTAACCTTTGGAACAACTTTATTAAGTTTTCTTGTATTTGATGAAAATTGTTTAAGCATATTGTTCTATATCTCCTTCTATTTGAATATAATCATCAGCATCCAAAATAAACCCATTAAAATTATCTTTTATAAATTTAATTAATAAACCACTCCCACCTTGTTCAATATCATAGTCTCTTGCACTTATACTTTGTGTATTAATATAAATCTTTAATCTATCTTGTGTAGTTCTATATTCAATTTCTCTTAATATATCTACAAATTTCCAACCTGTTGCTTCATAAATCCAATATGTAGAATTTGTTAAATCTTTTGGAGTTAAAACGGCTTTACCAGGATTTCTACTGATTTTTTGTGTTATATCTAATAAGCTTCTTTTCATTATACAATTTCAATAAATTTACCTGTAATAGTAATTTCGTCACCATTATCTACTGGAAATTCAGGAGACAATGTTAATATTAATGTATTGTCTGTATACGATGTTACCGCAAAATGTGATGATGTTTGGTAATACCTAACACCATTTATATATAATTTAATATCGTAAGATTTTCCATCGTAAGTTAATCCGGAAGTAATTACTCCGGTTAATTGTGCAGGTGCTTCTATTAATTTTATATTTGAAAATGTTGCAGTATTAACTCCACCTGCTACTACTTTACTATTGTTTAAAGATAAAAAGTCAATTAAATCTTTGTTGTCATAATATGGTGATGGTGTTGTTAATAAACCTTCCAATCTACCATTTCCAGTTACATCGGTTTCGGTTGCAACTACTACTCTTTTTGTAGATATTGATTTTTTAATAGTACTTTCTCCGTCAAATTTTTCTGGAAGTAAATATGCTTTAACATTCAAAGTAAATTCAACTCTATTAATTCTTTCAGTTCCTTCACCCACTTCATTTACGACATTATAATCAGAAATACTTGTACTGAATTTAAATTTTTGTTTGTCACCCCAATATTCGTCAGATGCAAATGTCAATGATTCAATTACCGTATTAAGATGTTCAGTATAATTTGTCCAACCCATACATTCGTAGTTTATTTCTACATAGTCTGGCATTGTTATATTATAAATTTCATATTTAGGTGTTATTGATTTTCCTAAAAGAGTAAATCTATCGTATCTATTTTCTTTTGAATATTTTGTAATTCCCTGATATGATGTGTGTCGATTTAACATTGGCATTGATTCATTCTTTGCAACACTCGTTCTTCTTAACATCATTAAAGGTAATTGTAATTTACCATGTGTATCTCTATAAACACCTTGTCTTCTTGCACCCTCCCATCTTTCTGAATTACCATAAATAACAGGAATTTTCAAAGCTTTACCATTATCATCTAATTCAGGTAAAACTGTTTCTTCCAAATATGACATAATTGCATAGTCAATATCAAAAAGAGATATACTTTGTTTTAAATCTCCTTTTTGGGATTTAATTTGTTTCGCTCTATTTAAATCGGCTCTTAGTGGATTTGTAGACATTTTATTTTATTCTTTCTTCTATGTTTAAATTAGATTTACTTACCATAAATGTAGAACATACAACACTAAAATTATTGTAAGTTTGGCCACCAACTAATTGTACTTCGTTAGTATTATCAATTTCAAAATATCCTTCATTCCAATTAATAATATCTCCAATTTCTGGATATATTCCTTTTTCTTCTAACATCCATCTATCTAATTTGAATGTTACATTTTGGTCTCTGTCTGAACCAAATCCTTCATAACGAGTTGATTCTGGTTCTTTATCTATAAGTGCATATACTTGAACGCCAGGATACCAAGTTTTATTTAGAGATTCACCATAAATATTTACCTTTGTTTCGTTCATATTAATTTTGAATAAAACAATTGTATTTTGTATAACATCGTCTACCACTTCTCTGGCAAAACTTTTGAATAAATCAATATCTCTAGCTTGTAAAAATTTTGGCATATTATCCTACATATAATTTTAAAGGAACCTTTCTTAACATTTCTTGGTGGTGGTTAGATTCATGTGTTTTATTTTCCATCACATTTTTTCTACTCATCTCTTCCAAATTTTCTCTTAATTGTGTAACAAGCATATCTTTTTCAACTTGAGCTTCGGAACGCAATGCTGCACCATCTAAACTAACTTCACCATCCGGAATTGGAACTGAACTATATTTTTCTCTGATTGCACCTAATAATTCTTTAGCAAGTGCAAGTGTATATTTTCTAATCCATTGTTTACCAACATCATTTATATTTGAATACTGAATGAAATTATATGGAATATCGGAATAATCAGAAAGAGAGTCCGATTGAATAGTTTGAGAATCATGTTCAAATTCATCTCTACTTATATATTCAAAATAAATTCTTGTTAATGTATCGGTTGGTATTGGAAATATTTCTAATTTATTATCTACTATATTAAATGTATGTGCTGATTTTCTAATATGGTCATTAAATTCAATTTGTTGCATTCTCAATACATCCTCATACAAAGGCATCATTAAGAATTGTGCTGCGGGTGAAAAGTTTCCAAATCCCAACTCACTCATTAAGTTCAATGTACCTTGTGCACCTACTGAATACGGGTCAAAGAAACGAGCAATTGCAGGAGTTGCTTCATAGAACACTCTTGTTACATCTACCGTAGAACTACCCGTAAACATTGTAGAAAATGATGCCGATGATTCCGCATCTATCGATGAACTCATTATATCATATCTTTGTTTTCCAGGTGTTAATTCAATATATGCTTTTTTAATTGGAGTTGCACCACCGACACCTGCTAATGTTCCATATTGTTGAGACATTCGGACTGTGGTTGGTAAAAATGAACCATCTACAAGAGTTTGTGAATAGTTTGCTCTGCCACCAGATGATTCTTTCTTTTGTCCTCTTAAAATATCTAAGTTGTTTCTAAGATTAAATTGATTTACTTGTGCAGAGTATTCTGATGTGGATTCTTCAAAACAAGTAAATATTTGTTCATTATCTAATTCAATATTAATAATTGGATATCCCAATCGTTTTGCTACCCATGTTGCGGTCTTGGGTGCATCAACAATAAATTCACTATCGGAATCATATATACCAAATGGAGTAGATGAGCCGGATATAAATGAGCCAGATGTTGCACCTGACCAATAAGTGTTTACAGACATATATAAAAAGTTATAGTTTTACTACTATAAATATGAATTATATAAATAAAAAAAGGGAAAGTATTTCTACTCTCCCTTTTTCTTTATTGTAAGTCTACTACTTATCTAATCTACTCAAAGATTAAAGTGTTTCCATACCATCAACGACAATCTTACCGTAAAATTCTGGTCTTACGATTTTCTTAGCGTATCTAGTCATAACACCTCTTCTTGGAGTGAAGTTAGTTGGGTCATAAACTAATGGAGTCATAATCAATGGAACATAAGGTGCGTAAACTGCTCCAGTCTCGAAGAAGTTAGAACCTTTGAAGCCCATTAAGATAACGTTCTCAGTCATATAAGGGTTTTTGTAAACATCATATCTGTTAGAGATAGAACCAATGTTAGTTACACCTGCAGAGAAAGTCAATGCGTCTTTTCCTGGGTTAGCAGAAAATCCGTTCATTGATTCTAAGATAGTAGCTACATTTGGAGATACAACGATAAAGTTTGCACCACCTCTCATAGTTAATTGATGAATTTTGTTAGATACCTTTTGTAATTTGATACCTAAAGTTTGGAACCAAGTGCTCTTTTGGTATGCAGAAGCTGCAGCCGCAGAAGAATCTATTGCAAATCTACCAGTAGAAGCGTTATAATCATATCCAACTTTTGCTGACCAATATTCAGTTGTGAAAGCATTTTGTTGTAACATTTCTAAGATTTCTAAGTCGATTTCTAAAGAGATGTATTCAGACAACATTTGAGTTAACTCAGCTTCAGCGTCTACACTATGGTAAGCGTTTAAATCTTGAGCTAATTCAGGAGTCCAAATTGCTTTTAATTTTCTTGTCTTAGCAACGATTGGTTCAGATTTCAATTCTAATTCGATTTCTGGGATTGCTAAAGCCGTTGGGTTATTGTAATCTGTACTTCTATCTTCAAAGTCACCTCTTGAAGTATCAGTTGGTTGTTTGTGATATGATAAAGTTGCACCTACTGAACCAGTAGTTACAGCAGATGTATATCCTGCGAAGAAAGAAGCCGTACCATTATTAACTGAACTATATTCAGGGTAAAAAGTGAATCCAGAACCTGATTGAACTAATTCAAATGCTCTTACTGCTTGATAATCAGCACCTTCGGGTAGGTTAATAGTTAATTTTTTAATTTTTTCAGCTGCGAATGATGCAGAGAAAGTTTCATTTTGTAAATTGAAATTGATATCAGCAATCGAAGCAGAAGTGATAACAGCAGTTGCTGCAACATCTATATCATTGATTGTGTATCCGAAACGTCCTGCTCCGTAAAGACCACCTTCAGCTGCTTGAGTTGAACCTAATTTGTTTGTGTTTCTATCTAAAGAATCTTTACCAAAAGTACCACTGTTACCAAATAAAGAAGAACCAGAAGCTGGTCTACCTACTGTTGTATCAGTACCATATTTGAAATCCATGTAGAAAATAAGACCTGAAGGTAAGTTCATTGGTTGAACTGAAACGAATTCTTTTGCTGCAATTGCACCAAAGATACGTCTTACCAAAGGTAATGCTACACCTGCCCACTCTTCTGAACCAGAAGATGTACCTGTTCTTGTAGCCTCATCTAATAATTGCTTTGCTTGGTTTTCTAACATTACTGCCATACCATGCTTAGTTGTTTCAGAACCTACTCCTTCAAGTAGACCTGTTTTTTCCCATTTGCTTTTCAAACCTCTAGTTTGTTCAAGCATTACGCTTTGAGGGTTAGCGCCAGTCATTAATTTTTTAATGTCCATTGTTTGTTTTTTTAATATTTTTATTTAATAATACCTGCTAATTTCTTAAATCTGTCAGAGAAATCTGTGTTCTCAGCAATTACTTGCTTAGATTGTGCTGGCTTAGTAGATTTTGTTACTTTGCTTGCGATTCCTTCAGAAATAGATTTTTTAGTAGATTTGTTTGTAGAGAATTTGAAGTTTTCTGCTAATGTAGAATACACCAATTTAACTTCTCTAACTGAATTTGTTCTATCTAAAGTTTCAATGACTTTAACTTTTTGTTCGTTAGTCATATTGTGAGCTCTAAATAATTTGTTTGCGAATAACAATTTAGCGTTTAACAAATTAACTTCATTGATTGTTTTTTGTAAAGATTTGATTACTTTGTAAGCTTCATTTAATTCAACTTTCATTTCTTTCTCATCTTCTTCTTTTTCTTCATCAACTTTGTCTTTGTCATCTTTCATGTCAGCTTCCATCTCACGTAAGATTTCTTCTAAGTCAACAACATCTTTGTCATCTTCTTCGGCTTCGTTAGTTACAACAACTTTTGGTGTTTCACCTTTGTCAGTACCAGCTTCAGAACCGTCAGCTAAATTTTCATTTTTTGCTTCTTCATCTTCCTCTTCAGCTTCATACATACCTTCTTCAGTTTCATCATCACCTTTGATTGATGCTTCTAATTCACGAATGATTGCTTCTAAGTCCATATCATCTTCTGATTCTTCATCATCAGAGTCCATGTCCATTGAATCATCACCCATTTCAGAATCCATGCTCATGTCATCCATGCCCATTTCATCTTCACCTTCTGCTTTTGCAAATGGATTTTCTTCTTCAGAATCTTCACCTTCTAATTCTGCAAGTCTAGCTTTCAATTCTGCAATTTCTGCATCTTTGTCACCATCCATAGCATCATCAGCAAATGGGTTTTCTTCTTCAGAAATGTCTGCTACTTTCTTATAGTCAGTACCAGCTTGTTCAGGTTTGCCACTATCTTTCTTTACACCAACTGATAAATCAGTCATTGCATCGTAAGAAGGAGTTGCACCTGGAGTCTCAGCGTATCCTGCGTCTACTTTAGACCCGATACCTGTTGAACTTAATTCTTCGTCAACTTTTTCAGCTTCTTTATCTTCAACTTCTGCTTCTGCTCTCATCTTTTGAGATAAGATAGATTGAAGTCTAGGAGTAAAAGCTTCTTCAAGTGCGATTTTAGCGTTTGCTAAAGCAGTTTCTTTAACGGCTTTGGCATCAGCGATTGCTTCTTTCAATAATTTTGAATTTGCCATCTTGTTTTTTCCTTAAATTTGTTTGTGAAGTTATTCTTGTAGGGAACTCCAATGTAATTATGTTGATTGTTCGGTCACACCTTATAAAGAAGGGTATTCATTAATCAACTCTGTCTTGTAATCTTATAATAAAAAATAAGATATTTGATAATATATATGTAAATTTTTTAGAAAACTAAAGAAAACTACTAAAATAGTTTGTTTTTTCTTATAGTTTCTTCTTTTTGTAACCTCTTTCTTTTAGAAGGTTTGATAAAGTTCTTCCTTTCTCTAAGTTCTTCTATTTGTTTTATGGACTGAACTCTCTTTTTGTAATCTTTTATTGCCCACTCTATGTTTCCACCTTTAACACTTACTACTAACATTCTTCTATTGTAAATTTGTCAACTTGTATTTTGTTGAGTATAATAAAGTTACAACCGTATCTATATCGTTTTGTAACCAACTCATTTGTAATTTTTCGTCTTTTCTTAATTTTGCAACTACTGCAATCAATTTATCAAAATATGCAATTACATTTTTGATATCATTATTTGTATCTAAACCACTTACCGATTGTAATTTAATTAATCCGTATTGTCCTTGATATGCCTCAACTAAACCATCTACTAAACCACCAATTGTATCGTAATAGTTTCCCAACGCAATATGTGCTGAAAATGAACCAACACCTTTAACTCCTACATGGAATGAATGTGTTTGTGTTCTACTATGTAATAACAATGAAGCTAATTGTTCCACTTTGTATTTTTTATTTGTTTCTCTATTTTATTCACCAATCCTCTTTCTTGTGCTTCTTCATACATTGCTTTTGTAAGGACTGCGGTTAATTCTTTTTTAAGTTCTTCAAAATTAATATCCTTATCATTTTTATATGAATTTAATTCCGATTTTAATTCTGGATATGACATTATTGCTGATACTAATCCACCACCAATGCCCATCTTATCTACATCATTATCTATTCTACTTAAAAATGTTGGGTTTTTATATATAGATTTTAATATTTTTTTTAATGCTCTTTGTATTTCAACACTTCTACCATTATAATATGCATCAATATTATCTGCTAATTTACCAAACAGCATACTAAACCATGCAAATAATGCAATACCACCTAATATAGCTATTAAAGAAAATTCGTTTAATTGTTGTTTATTTTCCATTGCAAGTTTTACATTCTTGTAATCCCAATCTTTGTTTCATAACATCTTCCGATAAATCCGCTATTTCAAAATATCTTCCTAATACATGCCCCATATCTTCATACAATGCTTCTAATCTTTCTTGTTGTGATTTTGCTTCTACTGCTTCTTTTTCAAAACCAGCTTGTAATTTTTTTAATTCGTTCATGTTACGCTTGATTGTAACTCTATCGAACCAATCACCACCTTCTCTTAAAGTATATTCTTGTGCTGCATCTGCAATTCCACCCAATGTTTCTGCAATTTGCATAATATCAGATTTTCTATTCATCCCCTCTCTATGTTGTCCGTATGTAGAAATGATTTCTAAAAAATGTCTTTTTAATTCGGTTGGAAGTTGTTGAAACTCTTCGGTTTCTCTCAATATATGTTTTAACTTTATCATAAGTTATCTATTTACAATTTTATTTTTCTTCAATTTTTGAACCGCTTGCATTAATTCGGATGGAGTCATACCTAATGCATCAATCATTTTTGCAATTACATATTGTTCTTTTCTTTTATTAAGATTATATCCTTTTAATGCTTTAATTGCTCTATCTAAAAATCTTTCTGCAGATGCCGGCAATGCAACATCCATATCATCTAATTCTTCTTTTACAATTTCTCTACCAGGTATTAAGTTTATTAACTTTGCCATATTAATTAAGTTCAATTATAATTTCTCTCATTAAATCTTGTGACCTACACCACTTACCACATTCCTCTGCTATCTTTGCCCATTGTTTTGACTCCTGTAAAGGTGCCATAAATGCTCCATGTGTTGATGGGTTTGAAACAAAATCCCACCCTACCAATTCGAAATCTTCTGCTACCATTACGGTACCATCTCTTAATTCTTTAACTGAACCTAAACCTCTAGATGAAATACCTAAACGAATATTGTTCTTTAATAATTCTTTTAAAATGTTTCCAGATGGTGTTGAAAGTATTTCCACTACTCCACACACATCATCACCTTCCCAATAGATTTCTCTAATGTTGTGTGATACATTCTTTAAATTAATAACAGGAGATTCAGGATGGTCTAATTCACCTAAAGCTCTTCTTTCTTTAATAAGTTGTTGATATTTTTGACACTCTCTTTCTAATATTTCTTTAGGATATCTTCTATTATTTTGATTTGGAGCACCTGCTCTTTGAAGAATTCCCTTAACTAAATAAGTTCCATTTTCTTCTTGTTGAAGTTTTGCTTCAAACAAATGTGTTTCAATTAATAATCCTTTACTCATTATTTTTTATTTCTTAATGCTGCTAAATCCGAACCTTCTATTTCACCATCACCATCCACATCAATTTTCTTTTGGCCTGCTGATAATTCAGCTTCGTTGTATCCTGTTAATTTACCTTCTGATTTTGCTTTATATGCTTTATCTACTGCACTAAAAAATTTTACCTTTTCACCATCGGACATATCAGGAATAGATTTACCTGTTCTATCTAACATATGTTTAAATAATTGTTGGTAGTCTGCCTCTTCTTTAACTACTTGACGGATAAGTTCTTTTAATTCTGTATGTTTCATTATTCTGATATTTGTCTGATTTTTTGGTCTAATTTTAATAATCTCTCCTGTATACTATAAATATGACTATTTGTTCTTTTCCAATAGGATTTATTACTAACACCACTTTCATTTTTAATCTTACCATACCAATTAAGAAATCTTTCCATTTCTCTCAATTGTTTATTGATATTAGATATACCTCTACCAATTTTAGATTGTGCGGTTGATTCATCTTGTTTTAATGCCAACCATCTATTTTCATTAACTGGAGTATATCCTGTTAGGTCTGCTTGTCTTTTGGCTTTTTTCTTTTCACTATCTTTACCACTAAATGCATATGGAGTATTATATCCTTCAATATTACCTGTGGTGTTCATTTCGTCAATCATTCTTTCTCTAACTATTTTACGAACGATTTCTCTAATCTTACTTAATTGTTGTTCTTTAGATACTTCTGGCATTTTTTTGTGTTTATTATGCTAATAAATATGCTGTTCCAGATGTTACTGTAATACTTCTAACATAACAAGGAATTGGTTCACCTTGTGCCAATGATTCTAATTTTAAAGTAGAACGAGTGCTAGCCGGTGTTGAACCTGACGGAGTTACAAATCCTTCTAAGTATACTGAACCTGAACAAACTGCTGAACCTCTCATTACACCCCATGCATTTTCCAATGAACCGGATTGTCCTGCGGTATATTCTTTTGCGTTAAATATTCTATAATTTACCATTTTTTATTTTTTTATTGATTCTTTTAATTCTTTTAATAATTCATATGTCATCATCATTGCCGATAAGTGTTGTTCTTTAATCTTTTTAACAGATTTAATTTTTCTAATATTTGTAATAGTTTCTGCTAATTTAATTTTTGTTACTTTGTCAGAAATTTTAGAACCAACTTGTTTTAATCCTTCTACCAATTTAGTTACCTCATTTGAAACATATTCACTTAATTTACCAGTATTATTGATATTATTAATATATTCTCTCAATAAACCCTTTTGGTCATTTGTAAGATTACTATATTTGTTATTAAATGATTCAACTAATAATTTATAAGAAACCGCTCTTAAATCATCATCTTGTTTTCTATATTCTTCTAAAACTGCATCTTTAAGTTTTACATCTTTATTTTGAATAGAAGAATTAATAATATTTTCTGCAATTGTAAATCTTGCTGATACTATATCGGTTGGTTCGTATTGTGTATCGGTTACAACTGTTTCAAATATTTTATAAATAGATGCTAATGTTTTATAATTAGAAATTGGAGATTTGATAAACTCATCTAAATCATAAGTTTCTTTAATCTCTTTTATAAGATTGTATTTTTCTTTTGTAAGTTTTTTCTCATCGATTTTCTTACGAGCTTCTAATATTGTATTAATGAATTGTTCAGCCTTTGATTCTGAATTATATTTTTCATTAATAAGATATTGATATAATTTCAATTCTTTTGATAATTCTTGCTTAGAATTAAAGTGTTCTTTTAAAAGTTTTTCAGCTACTGACTTACTAGATGACATTACTTCTGCAGTAATTTGTCTTACTAATAATTCAAATATAAATCCCGTATTTTTAAATTTCGAATGTTTTATTTTTTTCATCAAATTATACAATTATTCTGATATAAATATATTTTATTATTGGTTTAATACTATTTTGTGTTATCTTCTGTTAAAATAGTCTTTTTATTTCCGTTCATGTCTTTAAATATCTCTAAATACGAATCTCTTGCTTTGTATTTTACCGAACCTTCTTTTTGTTTAAGGGTTTTAATACCTAATGGGTCTCTACCTTCTGGGTGGTCATCTTTACCATATCTAACAGGGTCTTTTGGTCTACCAACACCATCTTCTTCTAGTTCCGATTTTAATCTATCCAATTCTTCTTCTACATTTGTTGCACCATCCGTACCTGTTTCTTTTGCAGGGTCTACACCTTGTGTTTCAATTGAGGTTAAACGGAATGTTTGTTTTGTATCATCTAATACCTGTAATGTCATTGTATCTTGCTCATCTTTTGCAAGTTTCATTACTGCCTCATACATCCATTCTTTAGAGAACATTTTAGTTTGTTGCATTTGTTGAATTAATGCTACTTTAGAAGTGTATAATTCAACTTGCTCTTGTTCGTAAATTTTTGATGGTATTGTAAGTTCCAATGTAAAATCAGTTAATCTATCATCAGTAATACCTTGTGCATATAAGTGAACAATTGCTACTTTAGTTAATTCCGAAATCAATACTCTTTGTATTCTTTCAATAGTTTTTGCAAATCTAACATCTTGTGCTGCAAGAGTTGCTTTACCATTTACATCTTCTTCATATCCTAAGAATGCTTTTGGAATTTTTAATGCTGCCATTAACTTACCCTTTAAGTAGTTAATATCATCAATCATATTATATTCCAAACCTTTTAATGTATCAATTGAAGTACCATTATCATTACCACGAACTGGCATGTAATAATCTTCAATAAGGTTTTGCATATTGTACTTTAAATTATAATCACCAGTTCTTTCGTCTACAAATGGAACCTTTTTAGAACCATTGATAATTTTTTGCATGTAGTTATCGACCTCATTCGGTGGAATATTACCTACATCAATTTTGAATATTCTTTTTTCAGGAGCTCTCATTACTCTATGAATTAACATCGCATCTTCCATCAACATCAATTGTTTCCAAACTCTTCTTGCACCTTCAATCATAGATTTTCCGTAAGGTAAAAAGTTTGAATCTGAGTTTAATCTAAAGTGAGCCATTTCATAGTTTTCAAATTCTTTCTTTGGAGTTTGACCATATCCACCTGATGGGTTTTGGTATGGTGCGTATATGAATTTAACTCTTTGTGGATTTTCTGGGTCAAAATTTTCAACTCTACTAACTTCGTATGTTGATAATGGCATTACATTTACAATACCCAATTTATCTGCTATTTCCAATTGTAAAAAGAAATCACCATATTTTACTAAATTTCTAGTCCATGGCCATAAATTGAATTCTACATTAATAATATCGTAAAATAAATTTTCTAATATTTGTTTTATTTGGTCATCTTCATGATGAATTTTTAAAACATTACCCATTTCGTTTCTTGCAGTAGTTTCATCCGAATATACATCTAATGCCGATGATAGAATCGGGTCCATATCCATAGAATCGTAATCTCTAAACAAGTCAATTCTAACTTGTTGATATGCCATTGATGATTGTGTTGCACCCGTACCATAGTTAGTCACTTTCATTTTCATAAAGCGGTCAACTAAGTTTGTGGTCATGTTCTGCCACTCATCGGTATCAACAACCTTTACACCATCTTGCGTTTTACGGACAATAGTATTTGTTGAAAATAATTTTTGTAACCTACTAAATATTGTTTTATCTGCCATTTTTGTTTATATTATCTTTAAATATACGGAAAATATTTGAGTTTTCCAAATATTACCATTTTCTACAACTCCAATATCTTGCTTTATGTCTTGGTCCTGGACTATCACAATTATGTCTTGCTCTAAATGATTTTCTAGCAGCAGGATTGGATTTTCTTATTCTCATTGTTTTTTCACCTTTGGATGCTGCGGATGTTCCACCATGTCCAAAGTTTACCTTCACTACATTACCAGCTGGGTTTTTTACATATACTTTAAATTTCTTTACATCACCTGCCATTGGTTTTCCCAACTTAACTTCTCTACCCTGATATTCTGCTTCTCTTAAACATTGACATCCTTCATTTAAGTTTTTATCATATGCTCTCATAAATGAAATGAAATCCTCCATATCCTCATCTTCTACATCATATTCTTCAGGTTCAACTAAACCATAATTTACATCATCGTCACTATTAATATCTTCACTTATAGGAACACAATTTGGAACCATTTTACCATTTTTCATTTTACCACCAACTTGTTTATATCCTTCCCAACAAGCTTCGTTTACTATACTTTCACCAAACATACCTACAAAATCACCTTGATATCTATTACCAGGTCTACCTGACATTGCAGTTGCAAAATCTTTTCTAACTTTTTCTTTTCCTTTAGTTATAAAGTTAAAAAGGTTTTTAGCATTCAAATTAAAATCATCTATAAATTTTTGTACTATACTATCACGTGTGCCGGTCAATCTAGCAATTTCTTTTGCTTCTCTGCCCACCATTTCACTTACTACATTTTCACTACAAGTTTTCCAACCTCCACCTTTTTCTTTGTAATTTTTTGCTGCCCAACCATTTGCATATGCAGAAGGATATACATCGAACTTAGATTTTGCTGCCGATTTACTTGCCGACCATTTACCTGGGTCTGTTGGGCAATTCTTTTCTAAAAATAAATTTAGTCTTTCTTCTATATTCATAGTTTCATTTTTTGGTTTTGTTGAAACATATATTGGTTTCTTACCTTGTCCACTACTATCCTTACCACCTCTCCCTGCATCATTTTGTGCTGCTCTTTTCCTTTGAGTTGCACTTTCTTTTTCTTTTTTACTCATTCCGGCTGCTTTTGCTGCAGGAACACATTTTGCATAACCTCTTTTTTCTCCCGAAGTTCCACATGGTGGGTGTTTACCATCGATTTTTTTACCGATGTTCACCCATTTTTCTTTAAACCATTTATCCAAATCTTCGTTCATCTATAAGAGTTTCAACATATAAATATAAAAAAATTACTTAAGTAACCAAGTTAGGTTTTCTATTTCACCTCTACCCACTTCCATTTCATATGGATTTTGTTTTAGATGACCTGATGAAACAAATCCTGTGTATTGACTTACTTGAGTTGAGTTTAACATTGTCTTTGTCAAATCAATTCCTTCTTGTTTTAAACGAAGTGCTGTATTACGAACCCAAAGTCCAATTGCCAATGCCATTGTTAAGTCATCATTATATCCTTTCATTGCTTCCGCTCTACCGGCAGTCCAAATGAATGTAAATAGTTCATCTATAAGTCTTTGAGAACGAATTAGGATATCTTTACCATTTATGTATGTATCTAAAGTAGAAATAATAAGAGGTCTTGTCTTTATTGTTGTACCAAATCCTGCAACCAATTTTTTTTCATCTCTATAAAACTTATTAGACATTTGTTTTTCAACATCGATATATTTTAAATCATTACTCATATAGAATAAATTACCATATCCTCTATCAATTACCTGTTGGATAGTTGCCCATCCTACATTTGAGTTTTCTATAATTAATAATGCATTATTCCATTCTGTTGATACTGCAACTAAAAAGTTTCCAAAATCTTTTGTTTCAATTTTACCTCTATATTCTGCAACCTGTGAACTATCTTCTATGTCTATTATTTGGAATGTAGAATAATCCGAACCATCACCTCTCGCGACATCGGCAACTACCATATATGCTCTATTGTAATTAGGATGTTCCCATTTCCAATAATTTCCGTCAAACCCACTTTTTTCAATCGGGTCCATAACATATGTGTCTTTATACCATGTTAATAATGCTGGGTCGATTACAGTATCTCCTGAACCTACGAAATCACAATCACACTCTTGTGCTGCACCTTTTACTCCCAATATACGAGTTTGTTCATCTCTCCATGATTGATTTCTTTCAGGATGAACAGTCCAATGTAAATTTATATTATTAAATCCGTTTGCACCACTCTCACCATCGACCCACATTTTATGGAACCAGTTACCCACACCATTCGGAGTAGATAATACAATTGCAGAACCACCCGTTGATAATGTAGATTGTGCCGATAACCAAATTTCATCAATATCTCTAATGAATGCAGCTTCATCCACAACTAACAATGACAATGCTTCCGAACGACCCGCGTCTGGAGAACTTGCGATTGCTTTTACTTGTGAACCATTTTTTAATTTAAGGGAAAGTTTATTATCTTCTACTGAACTATTACCACCATCTCTTAACCATACAGGAAGTAAGTCGTGCATTACTCTTACCTTTTCAACTAAGTTTTTTGCTACAGTTACTTTTGTTGCAATAACCAATGCGTTAAAGTCTTGGTTAAATAACATTTTCCAAAGAATAAATCCTGCTGATAATGTTGATAAACCCAACTGACGGGATTTAAGAATAATATTTAATCTATTTTCTTTAAAATCCGTTAAACACTCCTCCTGGAAAGGATAAAGGTGAAAGGGTATTTTTCCTCTCACCGGGTGCTGAATAACACAATACTTCTTCATAAAGTAAATGGGGTCTAACGCACATTTACGATATTCTTCAGCTATTATTTCTTTTAATGACTTCTTAGGTTGCCCTTGAACTCCCATTATTTTTTAAGTTTCAATTTCCAATACACACCACCACCAATATAAGGTGATAATGCCCCACTTGTACCATCGGTTGTTCTATTTGCAACTCCCAATCCTAAATGGAACATCTTATCTTTTTTCGTATTAACTAAAACACCAAATCCTAAATGAGATACTACATCTGCTTTGTTAAATCCACCTTCAAAACCATAAAATAGTTTAGTCTTTGGTAATTCTTTTACAATTGTTGTTTCTTTAATAGTTCTTTGTTTAACACTTGCATTAAATGTTCTACCTAATATTTTATTTTGAGTAATGGTATCAATTAAAGATACAATACCTAAACTATCTGGTAATTGTAATGTATCTTTGTAAATGTTCTTTGCAAAATAATCTTGTAATAAAGCTTGAGTATCTACAATTGCAGGAATAGTTACTTCCTTAATTGTTTCATGGTAAATATCTTCACCTTTTTTAGTTACTACCTTTGTCTTAACTACTTCAATTGTATCAATTTCATGCTTAATAAGTTCGTACTTTTTACCATCTACTTTTACAATTTCACCCGTTTTTGTTTTGTCTCCACCACATTGTTGGAAAACTACTATTACAATTAATAATGCTATTGCAATGTTTTTTAAATTTAATAATTTTTTCATATTTTATTTTTTTACTAATTCTGGATGATTTAACTCAACCAATTTTTCTTCTAATAATCTTTTTCTTTCTATTAATAATTCAATGGCTTCAAATGCACCATCAATATCTTTTTTCAAATCTTCTTTTACTTTCTCAATATCTACTTCCCATGACCACTTTTCAACTTTACCATCTTCGGTAATTATTTCCATTTGTTGTTTTACACCCCCCAATGCCTCTTCCATTTTAGCCTTATAATCCCTTACATACGCAAGTTTATTATTTGTTATTTTATAATCTTCATAAAAAGGAAATGTACCATCCGCTCTCAATTGAGTTTCAAATTTTGCCAAACAAGTTGTGCACATACCAGTTTTACTAATTAACTTTTTGTCTGCCCAACTATATGGAACCGTTTTACAATCTTCTGAAGAACAATGACTTAATTTATGTAAGAAATCTCTAACATCGTCCATTTCAGTAACGACTGTCTTAAATCCCTTTTCTTGTCTCCACTCTTTACCTTCACTATCTACCCACGTTTCACCAACTTCTCTTTTTTGTTCGGTTTCTTTTTCATAACCAAACGACTTTTTATTGTTGTCCTCTCTACCAAATACCGTATCTATAATTAATTTACGAGATTTGTGAATGTTTTTGTTTTTCTCATCAAAACTTTTTCTTTTTGCCATACTAATCTTCCTTTTTGTAACTGTTTATTATTATAATATATATCAAATTAAGAGTAAAAAATGCCAAGTATCTGATTTAATGGTGCAAAAGTACCTGTAAGTTTATATGTTTTACCATTATAAACAAATACTAACCCTTCACTTGCTACTATTTTTTCAATTCCACCTAATTGATTTAATCTAGATAATTCTTGTTTTAATTTAGCTATTTTAGATGGGTCACCACCATTTCTAACTTGTTGTGCAACTGACTTTAATTTGTCTTTCATTGCTCTAATTGCGTTATCAGGATGAACAGTTAATACACTTCCAACAAATTCTAATACATCTGCACCTACTCCTAAAAATATTTCTTCAAATGGTTTGATATTATTTTTTTGTTGTTTTACAACATTAACTTTATCATTTTGTATTGCCCACTTTTGTAATTCTGGATTTGATATTGTATTTAATCTAAACCCTTTATCACCAAAGGCCCATCTTCTAATCAATGACTCTTTTGTAATTTTATCAATCTTAACAGGTACGTTTGATGTAATCCACCAATCCCACCAGCTTTGATGATAGTCTGCAACATTATCCGAATCGGATAAACTAAATTCGGATTGTAATTTATTTAATTTTGATAAATATTTTCCTTTTTTTGAATTTAAATCATCATTTTTAGGAATAGATGTAATTGGAGGGCCTTGGATTGTATATTTTGATTGAACATCCGCATTTACTTGTTTAATCATTCCTGCCAATGTACTCTCTGCACCATCCACTTTACCAATTGAATTACCACTTATATCATATTCTATACAATTATGAAAAACCAATAAAGCTTGGCCGTAAGGAATTACATTCACTGATGTAGGCCATATAACTTCAATGTTCATAAAGTTTTTACCTTCACCGAATATTTTTTCTCTTTGTTTTTGTGATAGAGACGATATTGCTGCTGATAAGTCTTTCATTGCAAAATTGTATGCATCCGTCAATCCACCTCTATTATTAAATTTTGATGCAATCCCTTCTATTCCTAATGCGTTTGCTCCCGCGTTTGATAAGTGACCTTTGTTACGAGCTGCTATTAATCTTCCTTTTTTCCAACTAATTGCCAAAGCCTGTCCGTCTGTTTTTTCTCTAACTACTCCTAAATCACCATTAAGTGCGGATGATATAATATTTTTTAAATCTCCAAATGTCAAATCCATATCATCAAATGGATGTGCCATGTGACCATATGCACCACCTTCTAATAATAATCCTTCTTTAATAAATTCTGTTTCTACATAATCTACTTCTGGTAAATTTTTGATACTATATGTAATCGTTCTTTCTTCTCCTTCTTCGTCACCAAATATTGCATCTGCTTTTGGAAAATCAGTTTGAGTATATCCACCATTTGTATACCAATCTTCTGATTTATTTACACCATCATTTCCGTCTAATTTTCTTTTTTTTCCTTTAGGAACATATCCACCATCTGGTACACCATCTTCTCCAGTATTTACACTAACTTCACCCAAATAATTGTTTATGAAATTTTCAACATCATTATATAGTTCATCAATTTGTTCATCAAAACTTGGTTTAAGATTTAATTCTTTTTCCATTTGAGTTATTTCATCATAATTCATATTACGAAGTACTTTTGCTACCGCATTTGGATTATTTTGATTTGGTTTACCAAAAAGATATGCATTTATTCTTTTTCTAAAAGTTGAATCTCTATATAGTTTTATCATATTCATAAAATGTACATCCGTAGATTTCATTTCATCAATATTTTCATCTTTTTTAAATATATTTTGACCTTTGTCACCCAATCTAAATGTTGTTGCTTTCTTACCATTAATTGTTGGCATTCCGTAGTCATCCTTTCCAATATCTTTTACAACAACTTTTTTGTTTTTAAATTTACCCATCAAAACAGTATCACCTTTGTCAACATCTATATTAATACTTTCGTTGTAAATTTGTTTATTTATCTTACCATAATTTCTCATTAAGATTCCCGCTACCGCATGTGCTTGGTTTTCTATTGGAGAACCCGTTGCACCATCTTTAACTTCATCTTTAACTAAACCCAATTCATCTTGTTTTCTATGAACCATCTCATGTGCAAGAGTTCTAAGTATGTCTGCCGTCAATCTACCTTCTATTGCAACATATATTTCTTTTGACATTGGATTGTATCCACCTAAACTGGTTTTTGCTTCAGAATATTCTCTACCACTTAATAAAGTAATTTTTGGAGTTTCTTTTAACTTTAATTTTTTAGTTGCGTATTCTACAAAATGATTTATTGAATTTTCTTTTGATTCTGAAAGGTTTTCGTTTAGTTTAAATTTTGATTCTAATTTTTTATTATTATAAGAATCAATCATATCCTCCATTATTTTAGGAGTTATTTTCATATTTTCCATTCTTTCTGCAATTGCAGCTGCGAATATATTAAGTGTGGTTGCGGGGTTTGTACCTTCTGCAAACATTGCAGCCTTTGCAACACCACCTATTGTCACCTCACCAATAGCATGTGGAATTAATTCAATTGCAACGTGTTTTGCAAATGCAGCTGCACCATGTGCTAAACCTCCTGTGATAGCTGCAGTTAAACCTGTTATTACAATTTTTTTACCAACGGATAACATTGCTTTTTTATCATGACCATCTAACTTCTTTCCACTCATTAATTTCATTACACCCTGTCCGGCTGCTTTAAATTCTTGTGCTTCATGTTTTAAACCACGCATAATTGCAAGACCTGCACCCTTTGCTTTATCCATTATTGCTTTACCCCAACTTCTTCTTTCGGTAGAACCACCATTGTGTAACTTTTCTTTAAAAAATTGTTTTTCTTCTTCTGACCAGCTTTTAATTTTATCACCAATTCTTTTTACATATCCTTTTGCAAAATCGGATGACTTTTCTTTTTCTATATTTTTTTCTGCCGATGATTTTAATTCTACACCACTTAATTTTTGTTCAGGTGATGGGCCTTGTTCTTGTCCTGCTTCTGGATTTGTAGTAGAAGGTGTTTCTTTATCCATCTTACCTTGAGCCGTTTGTCCTTGTTTTACAGGTTGGCCAGGTTCAGATGGTTTGGCAGATTGTGTTGCTGCTTTTCCTGGTTGTTCTTTTTTCTTAGGTTCATTTACAGGTGCATCGGTGGGCCCTTGTATTTTTGCAGCTTGAATATGTGCCGGATGGTCTTTTGGTAATCTCAAAGCATTTCTTGCTTTAATTTTCTTTTGTTTACCATCTGCTGCTGTATATGTAATATCTACATCTAAGTTTTTATTTGGAACTTCGTTAAGATATTCCATTAACCATTCCTCAAACATTTCATTAGTTATAGTATTTCCAATTATTTCTGCAATTGGGTCATATGGGTCGTTCTTTTTATGCCAATCCGGTTCATCTGATGGATGTTCCGTTTGATGTCTTGTAGGATGTGGTTCAGGTCTCATTTCGTAAGAAGGTTTTGTATTATTACTTTCTTCTACTGAACCTGTTGGTGCACCATTGATATATCCACCTGGTAAAACTAACCCAACACCTATTCCACCCGGCATTCCATCTTCATTTAATTTTGAAGTAATCATTTTAAAAACTTCTCTATCAAATGATGGGTATGCTTTTAAGAAAAACTTTTTTGCTACCTCTTTATTTGAACTTCCTAATTTTTTTCTAACATCAGTTCCACTTATTGGATTTGCTTCTGCAGGAACTGGGTAATAATAACCAACCTCATCATAACCATATCCGGCTTTACCTTTGTATGGTTTAAAATATCCACTCTTTAACCTACTGGCATCCTTTTCTCCGACTGCTGCAATGTATTGAGTAGTCTTACCATCGTATTTAGAAAGTATCTCTACGGGTCTGTAAGGGTTGTTTACTTTGACAAATTTAGATGCTGGTACTCCAAACATCTTAATTGCAATTTCTTTTTTCTCCTTAAATGTAAATGGAGATTTGTCTGAACTTGTATCGTTAGAGGTTCCAATATATACATTTGCTTTTCCAAATTTAGAAACTAAATCTTCGTAAGCCGCATAATGTCCTTTGTGGAATGGTTGAAATCTACCACCATATATAACAATAGTTTGTGTAACTATTGGTTTATTTACTTCTTTCAATAAATTCATGTATATAAATATCCTAAATTATTAGAAACTCTTATAAACGAATGGGTCTCTTTTTTTTAATTCTGCTAATTTTTTTTGAAGCTTTTTTCTGTTTTGTCTGGTTTTGTACCAATCTTTAATTTTTTTAATAATTTTTTTCATATTTTTTATTTATTGTATAATTCTGGGTATTCCGTTAATATATGAATACCACCATTTTCAATTGCATATTTATAAGATAATTCAACATCTTGCCATGTTTTTAAATCATGTATTTCAATATTTGGACACATTGTTTTAAATTCTTCAATATAATTTGCTTTATGTTGGTGGCCAGGGTCTAATGGTGTGTCCGCACCTTTACCAACTCTAATAAGTATATTGACTTTGTTTTCCGTCATTAATTCATATTTGTCAATGTGATTAACTAATTGATTTGTTGCTGATATAATAAAATCCCATCTTGGGTAGAATGTAATAACTCTTTTTCCAGTCATTGCCAAACCCAAACTCATACCCATTTGAGTTTCTTCCATAACAGGAACTTCAATCATTTTTTCTTTTGGTACATTTGTTAAAGTTGTACTCATAGGATTTCCGGCATAAACTATTTGTTGGCCGATGAATATTGTATCTTCCAATTTGGCCAGTTCTGTCATTACATTTATTAATGTATCTTTATATGATATTTCGTTTGTATTCATTTTATTTTATTAAATCTATTTGTTGAATTTATATTTTCTATAATATTATTTGCAATCACGTTATGGCATTCTTTTGATATATGTGAATCCATGGGTGGATTTTTTAAATTTTTAAAATCATTTCTTATAATAAGATTTGAATTTTCTGTTGTTAAATCCTGTATACAATTATATTCATTATCATTATATTTTAATGTAATAAATCTTTCATTTAAAAATTTATCATTTTTTATGATATTAACATAATCGGGTGTCCAAGAAAGTAATTTTGTTTTTATACCCATTTTTTCATAAAAAATAAATTTTTCTTTAATATTATTAACAATATAATTTAATAAATCAACAGATTGCCATTCTTCATATGTTTTATTATTAGATTCCAACCATTCGTTAAATATGTCAAAATCTGCCATGTTTAGTTCAAAATCTTTTTTAGGTTTATTATATGCATAACCTGCATTGAAAATATATTCTTTTCCTTTTAATACAAATTTAAATTTATTTCTATCCGGTTGGCTTGTTTGTAAAATAATATACGCAATATCCTCAAATTTATATTTTTCTTTATAAAAATGATTTCTCATTGGATTATTTTCAATTTGTAAACAATGGTTTATTAATTCAAATGAAACATCCTCATTACCACCATTTTCTAAATGTACTATTTCAAATGTTTCAAAATAATTTGCAACAATTCTGGGGAATCTAATTGTTTTAATAAAATTTAAATGTGAATCAGTATATTCCGATTTTACAAATTGATTATCTTTTGGTAATACTATATTTGGTAATGTAGAATAGTGATGCAGTCCCTGTCCCCAAGTAAACGAATCTCCTGCGAATATAATTCCATTCATTATTTAAGTTTTAAAATTATTGTATAAAATAAAGATTTTCCAGTCCAACCATAATCATTATATTCAACATATTCTATTGTAAAATCATCGTTAGTTAATTCAATAATATCGTTTTCGGTAACACCTTCACAATTTTCAACAAGAATTATAACACCATCTTTATTTAAATAATTTTTAACATTTTTGAAAAAATTCTTATGAAAATTCATATTTTCGTCTAATGAAATTAATTCTTCATGTTTACTTCTATATCCTCCAGGTCTTATTGTTTTAAAATGTGGTGGGTTACTAATAATTGTATCAATATCATTATTTGCAATCAATTCATTAAATCCATTTGATTGAATAAATTTAACATTATTTAAATTGTTTGTTTTTATTGTTTCGTTTATATGTTGTAAATTTTCATTGTTAATATCAACTAAATATAATTCATCACAATATTTTTTGGCCAACAAGTGGAAACCCATAAATCCAGGGCCTGAACACATTTCCATAATATTTCCTTTCTTAATGAATTTTTTTACGTTTTCACTATCCAATGCGTTTACACCAAATGTTGTTCCACCACCATCTAAGTGTGGTTCGTATGAAATTTTAATATTATTTGTTTCAAATATCATTATGGTTTAGAATTTGGATTATATAAATGCTTATTTGCTTTATACCACTCAATGGTTTCTTTTAAAGCTTCTTTTATATTTCTCTTTGGTTTCCATCCTAAATCGTTAATCTTTTTAGATGATAATAATCTAATAGGAATCATTGGTGCTTTGTTATTAACATATTCAATTGGATTTGTATTACCATCTAATTCTTTAATGGTTGCAAGTGTTTCATTTACTGTAAACCCTTCTCCATAACATACATTGAAAATATCATATGTATCGTTATTTTCTGCTACAAAGATAAAACCATCTGCCATATCTTCAACATGTAATAAATCTCTTACTTCCGTGCCATCACCCCAAACAGGAATTGGGTTTAAACCATCTGCTACTTTACGAATATTTGCAGGAGTAACGTGACATTTTTCAAAATCAAATTTATCATTAGGGCCAAATGCGTTTGAAGGTCTTACAATCAAGCACTGCATTGGTTCGTGAATCTGATTAGAAAAAAAATCACACAACATTTCACCATATCTTTTCATACCACCAACTGCTTTATAAACAGGTAGCATTGGTGTAGCATGTATATTCATATCTTCGGTACAAAACTCAGTTCCCATATCAGGATAAGTTGTGTTAGATGATATAAATAAAAACTTTCTAACTTTGTTTTTCCAACTTTGTTCCATTAAGTTTACATTCATCTCCACATTTGGAGTAACATGTAATAGTGGGTTAAATTTGGTATCTAATGCATTTGATGTGTTTGCTGCACAATGGAATACTACATCCACATCTTTACTGATTAGGTCACAAAACTCTGCAGTTTGTAAATCTCCTTTGATGTGTTCTACTTCATTCGTTCCTTCGAAATCGTTTCTCAAATCTCTACTGAATGATGTTGAACGAAGGTTTCTATAACCCTTTTCGTATAGTAATCGTAATAAATGTGAACCTATAAATCCACTTGCTCCTGTAACTAAGACCTTGTCTGTTTTTTTCATAACTTTGTTTTAAATATATATTGTTTCTTTTTTATAATTATTTATTTCATAAAATGCATTATCTTCTAATACCCATTTTATTAATTCTTTTGTTCTATCATTATCTTCTATAATTAATTCATGAACTCTTTTTTGATTTGCAATTAATCTATCTTTACATTTTAAATAAATTTCATGCATATTCAATTTTAATAATCTTTCAATTTCTTTTGCAATTAAATTACATTTTAAATATAAAGGAGTATATTCCATATCAGTACTTGATAAATCATTTATTTCAATTTTATCATATGAATGGTCTATTATATCATCAAACATATCAAATCCAAAACTTCTAAAATATTCAATTATTTTAGTATGTCCCAATAAAATTGGAAATTCTAAATTTAAAAATGGTTTTATAGATTTTTCAGTTATAAAATTTACTTTTGTTGGAATTGTTTCAGCTATTATATTAACATAAGCTTTATTAACAAATTGATTTTGTATTTTAAATCTATTATTAGATTCTTTCCAATTTGGGTCGTCTATATCTACTTTTAATTCAGGAATTTTTATTGAACGATACTCACATTCTTGTGCACTTAAATAACCAAAATCTTTATATTTTAATAATTTATTAACCAATACAATTCTATGTGCTCTCATTGTATTATTTAAACATATGTACAATTTATCTCGTTTATTTTCATTCCATTTTACACCACCAATTATATTAAGACATACATCGGTTCCGTTATTTATTTCTATATACTTATGAAATGTGTTATTATTACTATCACAAAAAAATCTAGGACCTGAAAATGGGTATGTAAATATTTCCCAATCTTGTTGGTCAAAATTTATAACATCTAATGGTGTGATTATTTTTTTTCGCTTATATGAAATATTATTTTCTTTTAAAAATTCACTCCATACTTTACACCTACTATCCAAATTATCAGCTTCTCCACTAAAATCAATCACAAAATCGTCACAAGATAAATTTTTTATTTTTTCAATATCTAGTTCATTTCTTTTACCATAATCTAACCAATAACCATGTACGCAAATTATATTATAAAAATTTTTATTTTTTTCTTGGAGTGAATAAAAATTATTTTGCACAGAAATTCCACCATTTGTTGAAGTAAAAAATGAACAATCATATTTTTCTGATAATGATAATATTGTAAAATTATTGTTTAAATAAGTTTTGTATAACACTATAATCTACTTTTATATTCTAAAATTGATTTTTTTAATCCTTCTTTTAAAGTTGTTTGTGGTAAGATACCATATTTTTTTTGTTTATCTGCACCTAAACATCTAATTGGGTCACCATTTGTTTTTGTAGAATCCCATGTAATAAGTTTTGTTTTACCTGTGATTTCTTTATAACATTCAACAATGGTTTCAATTGTTTCTTTAATAGTTACTGCTTCTGCACATCCAAAGTTAATAATATCACTAACTTCTTTTTTAACTACATCAATTGCAGCTTGTGCAACATCATCACCAAATACAAAGTCTCTTTTAGATGAACCATCTCCCCAACATACCATTTCTTCACCTTCTACATTAAATAATTTCCAAATATTAGAACTAATAACAGTTGCATCTTGTGCAAAGTTATCATTGATACCATATATGTTTGAAGGTCTTATAACTGTCCAATTTTTCCAACCATATTGAACTCTCAACGAATCCAATGTCAATTCACCCATTCTTTTTGTCCAACCCGGATGCCAATCCAAACGAGATGGAGTAGATGCCCAAGTTTCTTCTTGTGACCAAATATCTTCTTCATTCATTACTTCTGCCGGCTTATAAACACCAACTGATGAAAGATATACAAACCAATCAACCTTTGCATCAAACGATGCTTTAATCATATTAGTATTGAACATCAACATTGGGAATAGGTAATCTGCAGGTTGAGTTGATGACCTTGCTGGTGAACCTTTTACACCTGCAATATGTAATACGATATCTATTTTTTCATCTGCAAATAAACTTTCACAATGAGAAAGATATGTTAAGTCTGTTTTTACCAATTCCAATCTATCATTATATTGTCCTTTTAGAAAGTTTAAGTTTTCACTAAATCTAAGGTCTACTGCGTATACTTTTGCAGCACCTTCTTCTAAACATTTTTTAACTGCCGGCAATCCAACCAATCCGTTTGCTCCGGTTATAATAACTTTTTTTCCTGTAAATTCCATTATATGTGTTTTTTTAAATTTTCTACAAATACATTTTCTTTTTTAGTTGCCCATAATAAAATATGATTTCTATTATATACCAAAATATCTTTTATAGATAAATACCACTCATGTATTATATTTAAATCCAACTTTGATAATCTTTCTATTTCATTACAAATTGCAATATATCTTTCACCATCATTTTCTATTTCATCATAACTTTCATCAATAAATCCATCAAATGTCTTAAATCCTAAAGAACGAAAATATTTTAAATAACCACAAGCTCCAACTAATATAAATGGTTGCAATGTTGTGATTGGATTTATGACCTTTTCTGTTATAAAAATATCTTTTTCAAAATTTGTTTCAGTAACTATGTAAATATATGAATCTAAAAATACTTCCCTCTTATAAGCTTTACCACATTCAAATCCTTGTTTATCATCACTTCCATGTGTATCTATTTCCATTATTAATTTTGATGCAAATCCATCTGCACTATTTTTTATATCATTATCAAATGTTTTATTATTTGTAATATATAACCGATGCTTTCCTTCATTATGAAATAAAAACGATGCATATAATTTATCCCATAAATTTTTACTTTCAAAAAAACAACCCATTGTATATCTAAAATCTTTATTTGAATTTCTATTTAAACAAACAAAATGTTTATTTCTTTTTATATCAATTTCGTTTTCTCTAATCCACTTTGTTTCATATCCCAATGTATAATTTGGTTCTGATTTTAGTGATGCCATTCTTTGTGCAAACCCAATTAATAAATTATCTTCAAAATAAAAATTATAATTTTTAAATCTTTCATCTTGTTCAAATAAATTGGAAGTTCCCATAAAAAATACAAAATGTTTTTTTAAATCTAAACCCATGCTATTTACTTCAATTTCTAATTTTTTAATAAAATTAAACGAATTTAAAAATGGTTCATGTGAATAATTTATTGCAAAAATCAATCTATCTTCTAACGCTAATTTAATAGCTTCTTTTGAAATATTTTTTATATTAAATGAATATTCTATACCATCATCTGTTATAAGATGTCCTCCTATTAAATAATTTATTTGACTAAATATTTCTATTGGATATACATATTTTTCATCATCTTTAACATTATTTATATATTCGTGATTTCCTATTGGTGAAGAATTATACCACCATATATTTGAATGAAATGTTCTAAATTGAAATTTATTTTGGTTCGCAGTATTATAATCTCCATCATTTTTTTCAAAATAATCTATTAAAGTTTTATCCCATAAATTTGGATATGGGTGATTTCTTTTTTGGTCGTAATTATCGTAAATAAATTTCATATTAAAATGCTATCCATTTACCTGTTCCGTAATGTGGAAATTTTGATTCGTATGAATAATATATAACATCATCGGGTATTTCTCTTTTTTTATTCCAAGTTGCTTCGGTTGGAGTATAGGTTGATACTCCATTATCTTCCACCACAAATACAATTGGTAAATCAAAGTTTTTTGCGTATTTGTGCACTTCATAAAATATACCACTTTCAAAAGACATGTCACCAATAAATACAAATACTTTTTCATCACTACCTTTTTCTTTAATTCCCATTGCAACTCCCAATGCTATTGATAATGTGCCACCCACAATTGCAGATGAATAAAACTTTTCATTTACCTTGCAAAGAGTGATTGATTTTCCTTTAAGAATTTCTTCTTCAATCCAAACAGGACACACTTCTTTTAATAATGCATGGTAGTGAGAACGCCATGTACTAAAAACCCAATCCGAAGTTTTAATTCGTTTGAATATTTCAATCAATTGTTCTTCATTGCCATTTGATAAATGAATCGGGCCTCTTATTTTTGCATCTTCCCAATGCTTTACTATTAAATTTTCAAAATCAATTAAAGATTCCTTTGTTTGTTGAATATCTCTTACTATTGGATATTGTTCTAAATTTTTTATCATCTGTCTCTTTTTTGTAATATTGGGTTTGTTGTTGGCCATTCCATTTGATATTCGGGGTCGTTCCATTTTACTACACCTTGCTCATCTGCATCCACATAACCATCTTTATAAAATAAGTTATAATGAAACATACAATCGGTTAATGCGTAGTGTCCGTTTGCAAACCCCGGTGGTACTAGAACTTGGTTTCTATTTCTTTCGGATATAATAAATGCTTCCCACTCTCCTGATGTTGGTGAATTTAATCTCATATCTAAAACGACTAAATAAATATCACCTACTGCAGCTTGAACCAATTTCCACGTCTTACTATCCCAATGTAATCCTCTCAATACACCTTTGTATGATTTTGAAAACCTACCATGAATACTAATCTCACTTTTGTCATAGTGTATTTGTGTCATTACAGGATGTTCTTCCGAATGAAAAGTTGTAAATATCTCACCTCTGTATTCTCTATAAATTGATGGAGTATATGTTGGTACTTCATAACCAAATTTTTTCGATGGAGTAATTTGAAACTCATCCCATTTGTTACTCATATTATGTTTGATTTGCGTATCCTAAAGGAAAACCATTTCTAAATTCAAAACCCATTTTTGGTACTATCATTTGATATGCCATTATAAGTTCTTTAATACCTCTATCTAAATCCCATTGTGGGCCCCATCCTGTTGCTTCTAACTTATTGTTTGATACAATGTAGTTTCTCTTGTCTGGGTCCTCATAATAGTCATCGTAGACCACAGCAAAGTCATTTACATGAGATTGTATTTTTTCCAATAACTCTTGTTTTGAAAGATTTGCATTACTCAATCCTACATTAAAAACTTCACCTTTATATTTGTCATAATGTTGAATCATAAAACAAAAAGTAAATGCAATATCCTGAATATGGATAAAGTTTCTTTTAAATTGTTTTTCGAATACAACAATATATTTGTCAGTTATTGCTTTATAAACAAAATCGTTTACCAATAAGTCTGTTCTCATTCTTGGTGAAACTCCAAAGACAGTTGCTAATCTAAATATGATTGCATCCGTTGATGTTCTTAAAAAGTTTTCTGCGTCACATTTGGTTTGACCATAAACTGAAATTGGTGTGAGTGGTGATTCTTCGGTACATTCTAATTGACCGGTACTTAAACCATATCCACTATTTGTATTTGGATATAAAATCTTTTTACCTTTTCCATTTGTAAATTTAACAATATTAACTATTTGTTGAAAATTAATTTCTTTTGCAAGTTTTGGGTCTTGTGCACATGCAGGAAATCCTACAATTGCAGCAAGAGGAATAATTACATCTGCTTCATTACAAAGTTTTTCCAATAGTGTTTCATTACGAACATCACCATGTATAAATTTAAATTTTGACTTTGATGTGTATTGTAATAGGGAAGTTTGATTGAATAATAATTTATCCAAAACAATAACCTCATAACTTTGTTCTAATAGTTTTCCAACTAATACCGAACCCAAATAACCTGCACCTCCTGTAACTAAAATTTTCATACTAACAAGTTTCTTCTACTTTAATTAAATAGTTTGAATTTCCTGAAAAATCCCAAACTTTGTGTGGAGTTTTTTTTAAAAAATCATAACACACAACTATATTTTTATTAAATTTATTTTTAATATAATCATATTCATTTAAATTTTCATATAAATTATTTTTTAAATATACTACATCGTCTATATCTACAATAGAATCACATAATAAATAAAAATCATAATAACATTCCATAAAATTTGTATTTTCTTCTCTATCGTATGCACCACATCCAAAGAAAATTGGTAAATTATTATAATCGTTATATTTACCATCTATAATAACACTATCTTCTAATTTAGAATTTACATAAAATGAAAATTTATTTTCTTTACTTGAAAATGTTATAGTTAATAAATTAAATTCATTAAAAAAATTAATATCATTTATTTGTTTTTTTAAACAAATAAATTTATTTTCAACACCATCATTATACCAAATATCATATCTTACTTCTTTATCTTTTAAAATCATAAAACCAGAATGCATACCAGGTCTCAAACAAATTCCACCCAATTGAGTATCTTCAAATATTTCTCCTGATTTAAAGGATACGGACATTGTGAAATCTCCTGAGTTGGTGACTATCAGTGCATCTTTTTTAACCATACCATATGATTGGAATGGCCATATTTGCCATGGTTTTTTAAAATCTATTTTCATCATATAATAATATTTTTTGAAAAGTTATAAAATTCTTCTAATTCTGGGAATGTTTTTACAAAATTGGTTCCCCTTCTTTTATCGTGTTCGGTTACAAATATTCCAAAATCTTTTTGGCTTTGTAAAATAAATTTAGGGTCTATATCAGTTGATGTTGACCAGTCATATATTCTTTTTAATTTTTGTATCTCTACATCGGAATAACCAATATATTTGTGGTCAAATTTTGGAACACCATAATACAATGCTAATTTGGCATGTTCTAAAATATTTTCTTTAAAATCACTTGGTAAAATTTGAACAGTTTGATGCCATGGGAATCTTAAATAAGAACTATCCAACATTACAGCGGATGGCCAATATCTATCCGATGAACCATATTCTTTTTTCAAATCATATACACCTTTGATTAATTTATCATAAGTAAACACACTCAATGCATTGTATGTTACCATAAATGTAATAACAACTCTTGGACATTTTGTAAGAATTTTATTTACATTACCCCAAAAACGATTAAATTCCATTCCATGTCTAATATATTCCGCCTGTTTTCCCCATGCATCTGCAGAGGTGAAAATAATAAATTCATTTATTCTTCCCTCATCGATTATCTTATTTACTTTATCAATAAATTTATCAATCAATGCATCTGGTGCACCTAAGTTAGTATTAATAGAAAGATTTAATTTTTTATTAGGATTTGGGTGGTCTATGATATAATCTAAAACTTTCCAAGTATCTTTGGCTAATAGAGGTTCTCCTCCTGTTATTCTAAATGTATGTAAATCGTTATATAAATCCGGCCACCATTTCCAAAATGCTTCATTATATGGATTGTGTTCGTTTTGTTTTATTGGTGTTTTTTGTTCTCTTGTCAACCAAACTGGGTCATTGAAACTAGTAGATGTATTATATCCACCAAATTCTTCCATTTCTTCCATCCATTGTGTAGAAAATGCAGGGCCGCAATATGAACATTTAAAATTACAAGTATTACTAAATGCCACCTCTACATATCTTGGATTAAAATCGTCTCTCCAATCGGCATTAACAATTTCATTATAAAATGGTTTAGACCAACTTTCAGCTGATTTAAAAATTCTATCACTAAACCTATCGGAATTATCTTCTACACCCCAACAATAATCACACTCCTCCGGTCTTGCTCCACTTAACATTTCTTTTCTACGAAGTTTTTTATATCTCGTATTATGTAGTGCCGATGGATTGCGTGCAATTTCGGTTTCAGATATTTTATGTGTTCTGGGGTGATGACAAGAGTGATTGTGCCCATTTTGTAAGTGCATAGTAACCTGTGTCCATTTTGCTAAACACATTCCTTTCCCAACTTTATCCAATTCATTTTTTGTCTCTACATAAACAGGATTTTCAAATCCATAATTATTAGGCTTTTTTTCTTCACTCATATTTTATTTTTTATATATAAAACTATTATAATTGTATTCACATTTTGTTTTGTCCAATTTATAATAATCTATAAAGTCATCAATAGCTTTTGTTACAGAGTCGTATGCAATGTCATCACAGATTATGTAACCACCTTCTTTAATCTTAGGCCACCAGTTTACTAAATCTGCATATACATAGTCATAATAATGGTTTCCATCTATATAAACCATTTTAAAATAATTATCATCAAATAATTTATATCCATATTTAGAATCACAACAAATTTGTTCTACATATTCTTTTAAACCTATTTTAATAAGAATATCTTTTACTAAATTATAGATATCTGCGTATCTATGTTTTTCTCTAAAATCTTTAAATGATTTTGGATGTCTGTCTAACATTAATGATGATTCTACTTCATAATAAATGTCCATAGAATAGAATTTAATATTTTTCTTTGAATCTCTAATTAATTCGGCCATTCGTGCTGCGGATTGGCCGAAGAAAGTACCAATTTCTAATAATTTGTCACCATCTTCCGATTCATTTACAATCTTCTCATAAATCCACTCTGCGTCATTAATCCATCCTGGAATGTCTTTGTATGATTGCATTGTATGAAAATTATACTGCTTTTTTATTAATTTATTTGCATCGAAAGCTTGTTGCAAAAATTCTTTGTCTGTATGCTTATCCATTGGTTTTTACATTTATAAGTTTATGTTTACCAAATATATTTTCTATTTCCAACAAGGTATATTTTTCATTTATGTTTGACATACCATCTTTTTTATAATCTATTTTACCTTGCTGCATTTCTAAGATATATCGTCTTTCATTTCTTGCAGTAGTTTCACCTTTTGCCCATTTATCAATTCCACCTGTTTTAATTAATCCTTCAGTTTGATGTGGTAAGCATTTAAATTTACCATTTTTTCTGTAAGGTAATATAGTGTGTGGTATTTCTATTTTTTCCTTTGTTAATTCAATATTTTCCATTTGACCAAATTCTAAATTCATAGTGAATATATCTAATATCAAATTATCTTCGGGCATTTCTTTATGTAGATTTTTTACCTCATCGGATGTTAAACATCTATCCCACATTTGTATGCTAGCAATTCCTCCTTTAAAAAATACTTCATTGGGAGATTTTGAATATCCAATTGTAAACGGCTCCATACCATATCGTTTCAATGGTTCATTATAACTAAGTGGTGATTGTGTTCCCGTTCCCAATCTTGCATCACTTTCTCTACCATTTAAATAGAAATGTATTTTTTTATTTTCCGCATCTACTGACATAGTAATCCAACTCCATTGATTTTCATATCTTTTAATCCATTGATATAAATGATTTTTCATTCTATCCCATATTTGGAGTGTATATGCTCTACTATTATTAAATGACAACCCCCAATCATATCCTGGTTTTCTAAATATTGGGTATTCTATAAATTGTCTATTTTGGTCACCGATTAACCAGATAGGAACTTTTTCAATTTGTTGGTCTGCTTTAACTAATATAGAAATTGTATGTGAATTAGAAATACAATCCTTTTGTTCTCTGGATGGTCTTAATTGTATTTTAGAATTTATACCATTAAAATTTGCTACATATTTTTCTTTACTATAATTTAATTTTGTTTCTTCTGCATAACCTTCCATTACACATCTCCAAAATAAATCATCATCTTCCATGCCCCAATCCCAATAGTCGTTTGAATATCCGTTAGTTCGTTCTACTTGTTCTTTTGAGAATACAACTGCACCACCAAAGTATTCTTCATACTTTAATTGATAATCTGATTGTGAAATACGAACTGCAATATGTTGTGGGTTATCATTAGGAAACGAATAATCACAACTCTCATCTTCAGGAACCATATCGATATCATGCCATACAATGTAATCACACCCATCATCAAATGCGTGTTTTGCTGCAATGTTTTTCATTAAACCTCTGTTAAATAATTCGTTATCACATTGATGTGCTAAGTAGATTGTATGTTCGATTCCTCTTTCTTCTAAAAATTTAGATACATGAGGAACAAATTGATTCATATGTTCTTCTCTATTTCTATATGGTACACAAACTCCTAATTTCATTATATACCTACATTTAAATGAGTTATTTTATTATCTTTTGTTTTACCATATAATGTATAATGACAATTACTTAGGCCATCATCGATATTATCGTGATACCCAAATTGTACTTCATTATTATATCTCAACTGGTTCCATCTACTATTATCATCTTGCCATCTACCATCATTAAATCCACAATCTTTGTGGTACAATTTTAAAAGTTTACTATTTCTCCTAAATGGTATATATGAATAATGATTTACAAATGATTTAAAATAATTTAAATAAACATTAAAAAATTTACCATCATTTTTATTACCAGAAATGTCGGTAAAACAATATTTTGTAATATTATAATTTTTATAATGAATTGTTATTTCATCATTTTGTTTTAATAAAAATTCATTTATAGTTCCTTTAAAAAAGCTTTCTTTTGTGCCATCGGTACCGATTATTATATCATCGGAATTGGAATAATTATATATATATTCCGAAAGTTTGATACTATTCACAATATTATTTACCACAAAAGTAATTATATTTTCTTTTTTATTATATTCTATTACTATTTTATTTTTTGATGTTGTTACAATATCGGAATGAACATCATAGTAATTACCTTTTTTATCAAAAAGTTGTAAATAAAATCTATTAAAAGAATTATAAAAAAGTTTAAAATCGTAACCTTTTATTGATAAAATTGGAAATATATCAAATTGTTTGTTTACATCATAAATAACTTTATCTAAATTGATATCTAATTCTATTTTAAAACTTCTATTATAATTTATAATATTTGGAACCGTTGCATATGCGTCTACTCCATTAAAAATGGGTAATTTTTCGTTTGTAAATGTATCATCTATAATATTTTGAAATGGAACATTGTGTTTTATACATCTATATCTTAAGTCATCATCTTCAAATCCCCAACCCCAATACAAGTTAGAAAACCCATTTATTTTTTCAAATAATTCGGATGGAAATAATGTGATGCCACCAAAATAAGATTCAAATGGAATATTGTCGGTGGCTAGGTGAGTGGGGGTATCCGAATAAGAATAATCTACATCTATTGGTATCATATCTATATCATGAAATACAACATAATCACAATCCAACTTCTTAGCTCGTTCAAATCCGATATTTAGAAGCATTCCTCTATTAAATAATTTTGCATCATCTTGTTCAACTATTATAATCTCAAAATCTATGTTATGAGATTTTAAATATTGAACTATATGAGTTTTAAATTCTATGAGATGTTCGTATCGATTTCTGTATGGAACGATTACGCCAAGTTTATGCATTGTTATCGGTTTCCTCTTTAGGAACTAATTTATGAAATTCTGCTAAATAGTATTGAACTCTATCACTCCACTCATCTTTATCGATTTCTTCAAACCAAACCGTAAGAGCATCTAATGAGTTAGCAATTTTTTCCAAAGCTTTAACCTTCTTAGTTTCTAATAATAATTCTTCTTCTGTCATAATTGTTTATTTTTATAAATGTACTATTTTTATTTGATATTACCAAATTATATTGATATTATTTTTTTAATTAATTGATTCCATTGTTTATAATCAATTTCCGTTCCAATGTATTCAAACATATATTCCTGATTTGTAACATCTATTTCAAAATTATTACTTCTTAAAGATTGATACATTTTTAAATATTCATCAGATGATGCATACTCTTTTTTAATATCTGCAACTTGTTTGATTCTTTCTATACAGGTTGAGTCCCATTTAAAGTGATGAACCTGAACATTGTATTCCTCAATGGGTGCAATTAAAGGGTGATTCCAACCTTGCCATCTCCATGTAGTATGTCCGTCTATTTTTGCATAATGTTGACCAGATGTAATTTCAATATATCCTTTCACTATACATACCTTATTAGGACATGCACCACTCATTGGATATCTAAAAAATCCTGCAACTGGAAATTGTTCAAATATATTTTCTTTCTTATTTATCTTTGGGAAATCTCCAACTTGTCCTATTCTATCAATAAATCCACCTCTTACTATTTCCCAACCATTTCTATCACAAGCTGATATAATTTGTTTTAATGGTTTTGAATAAATATGAAATTCATCATCGTCTGAAACTACCCACCAATCATCAGGAAATAACATTTTAGTTTCATTATATAACTGAGTAACATATTCCCAATTGAATTTTTCTTTTGTTGCTCTTTCTACTATTCTAGCTTTTTCAAATTGTTTAGTTATTTTTAAAACTTCATTATAAGTACTAGAGCCCTCCCACTCATAAACTACAACATACATTTCGTCTACCAAATCTTTATAATGATTCAGCATATGCCACAAAGTTTCTACCCTACTACCAGTAACTGTAACTAATCTTATTTTATTCATTTAATTTTTTATTAATCTTTTTTAAAGCTTTCTTGTTAGTAAAGCTAAACCAGTGCTTGTAACTTTTTTATCAAACATACGAAAATTTTTTAAATTTACCAAATTCCATTTTTTATCCTCTTCCAATTCTTTAATAAATTTACAGGGACCATCAAAAGGAACGAAATCTTCTTTTGAATTTTCCGTTACAACAAATGTGTCATGATAATTTTGGTCTATATCGTGAATTGTAATAATTCCATTTTCAGACATAATTGTAGAATATAATTCAAAATCTTTTTTAACACCATCATATGAATGGTCTCCGTCAATATGTAAATAGTCTATTTTAATATCTTGTCTTACAAAATAATCATAGAATGTTTTTTCGGATGTTTCTAAAATAACTTGTGGAGAAAAATGTTGTCTTAAAAAAGAATTTTCTTCTGTCCAATCAGTAAATCCTCCAACACCATTAGCTGCATCGATTATAATAGTAGTTCCAATATCTCCCCATTCCATTTGAGCGTTTCCATCAAATATTTTTTGATGCCATAAATCAACCCTAGCTTGTGTCATAAGACGTGGTATAAATCCACCTCCTGACCCAATACAGACGCATACTTTTGCTCTAATAAATTGAATGAAAGAGTACACCAAAAGGCCATCGCCTAAGTGTAAATCGGTTGCACCATGTGTCCAACGATATTTTACCGGCTCTAAAATTATATTACCTTCATCATCTATTTTATGATTGTTGGTAAGATATTCTTTTATTAATTTTGTATTAAGTAATTGTTTATCTTTTGTATCCATAACTCTTTATTTGTATATTTTTCTAGTGCATTTCTTAATTTACAAAATTCTAAATTTACTTTTTCAAATTCGTCTTCTTGTAATTCTAAATATCTTTGGTGAAATTCTCCTTTACTATTTGCTCTATATTTGTAATCAATGTGTTTCATCCAATCGGTATGTATAATTGGAACTTTGCCATTATCAACTGCATCAAATATTGCATATCCAAATGGTTCTTTTATATAACACCCATGAAATATTTGAAAATTACTTTCAAAAAATTTATTATGAAATGTATAATCAAATTCCATAAACCTATGATAATCCGAATTAGTTTTTGACCCTTCTAACATTCTTTTGTAATCATACTTGTTTGAAAATATAATTGATGGAATGTAATCTAAATAATGTGCATTTTTTCTGGTTTCACATCTTGCAGCATATCCAATCTTATTACTTATAATTCCTGTGAATGGTTTATTGTGTTTCCATTCATAGTAATTTGTAATAGTTTTTGTTTTTGGATATTCATTATGTATTGTATCTTTTTCATATCCTATCCAAACTACATTGTCGGAATTATCTAATATTTCTTTTTGCCATTCCCAATCGACTTTTGTCATTATATTTTCATAATCAGAATTCAATCCTAACATATCAGGAATGAAAGCATGAACAAATGTAAGATAAGTTTTGTGTAAATAGTTTTTAATAATGGGATTTGGTTTGTAAGAATGATGTAAGAAAATAATCTTATCACATTCGTCTAATATTTTATCAACTTCTTTTTCGTTTCCAAAAGTGTATATTGCATCAATTTCTCTAACCAATGGCCTGCCGTCAATTATAATTTTGTAATCTTCTTTGACTAATGGTAAAACATTTTCAATAAAGTTATTACACCATAAATCGGCACCACCTATAACATTTTTTCCGTAACCTGTTGTAATAAGTACTATCATACTGAACCCGTTATCATTAAAGTATCACGAAATTCCCTTTTCCACTTTTCGGTTTTATATTTACCATCACCGCCATATGTACCACCCGTCAATACTTCCGTATCACATCTTTCAGCAATAACTGTCCAATCCACCGATGCGGATGAATTTTGATTTTCACTAACAACATATACATTTCCATCTTCAATTTTACCTTTTATTCTATCAAATGAATCATTATTTTGTAAAAATAATTGTGCATTTCTTGTTAATGAATTAAATGTTCCATTTGTTAATCTTGCAGAAATATCTATATTAGAACTACCTTCACCATTTATTAAATTTATTTTACCTCTATAAATCAAATCTGCTTGTGGGCCTTCAATTGCAGTGTGATATAACCATTTATTTTCATCTAATGGATGTGTAATTTGGAATTGTTTAGTAGTCGCAGAAAACGTACCATTAACAGATAGTCCTGACAAAAATTGAGACTTTCCTTTTACTTCAAAAAAGTTTTCACCGGATACAGCCGACACAGATGCGTTCATATAATTCCTAACACCTGTATACACTTGTAATCCTGCAGGTGCCAATTGTGAAAATCCATTATCTACTCTACCAAACTGTACTTTTACAGTTGAACCAAAATCATTCATATAAACTAATGCAGAGTCATCATATGGGTCGCCATTACTAGTTGCGCATTGAACATATTGTTCTAAATAAACATAAAACCAGTTTTGATTACTATCTACTTGAAAACCACCTCCAAAAATACCATATGAATAATCAGCATAACTGAATGTGTTACCTGCTAGTTTTACTAAATTATTTTCAACAATAGTTGACCTATATGTTTGAATTAAATTTGTTCTATTGGCAGCGTGTGTATAAGATGCATATTTTTCTGCAACCAATGTTAATTGATACTTTGCACGTACTCCATCATCATTATTAATCGTTCCACCATTAACTTGAATAGTAGCAAGGAATTGTAATAAAGTTAAACCATTTACCCCATCTCCATCAACCCAAATTTCTTCGGTAGGATTTTCTAAGTATATGATACCTGTACCCCTATAACCTAGACTACCATCAATATCACCTCTACCACTTGTTGCGGTTAATGTTCTGGTTTCTTCTTGAGAACTATCACCACTAACCGTTAATCTTGTAGTCGCTGCATATGTAAAATTAACAAAGTCAAACGAAGAAACAGCTATTGCCGGAATAGTTGTTGCCGGTGATATTTTTACTTTTGTTTGATTTGTACTATCTCTTGTAATAAAATAAGAAGCATCAGTTGAACTCAATTTAATAGTATGTGTACCATTACTTTTAAATAATGAGTTCCCATTAAAATTCCATCCCGCAATTGAACCGGTATCAAATTGTGCATCTCTACCAAAAAACTTTAATGAAGCAATTTTTTCCGCAACGATTGAGTCGGCTATTATTTTACCAGTACTAATTGAATTATCGTCTATGTAAGTTGCATTAACCGAACTACGTGTCGCTAATGCACCCAAACCGGTTACATCCGCTGTTGCCGATACACTACTTTTTAATGCCAAAGAACCAAGTCCTGCAACCGATGCGTTTGGAACCGTTACACCCGCACTTAGTGTTAGTGATGTTGCCGTAATACCACCTTGAATAGATAAATTGTCACCATCAAAAGTTAGTTTACTGCCCAATGAAAATACATTAGTAGAACCCGATGCAAAATAAAATGGTGTATTTGCATTTGCATATGTACCAGTTCCTACATAAATCTTTTTATTTCCTCCATCCAAAGTGATTCCATTTTGACCTACTTTAAGAATTTCACTTATATACCCCGCATTACCAGCTAAAACAGGAGACGAAATAGAACGTGCACTAATAAATGTTGTACCACCACCCGTCCAATCCCCAGCTGCTAATAAGTTTACAGAAGCACTTGCATCGGCTTTTGCTTGTGCAATCGCAGCCTGTTGTGCAGCCGTTGCTGCAACTGAACCGGATGTTACGGCTCGTCCTGCAGCACTTGATGCAAATAACTCTGCAGCGGTTTGTGCAGCTGCCGCTGAAACTGAACCCGATGATACTGCATTTGTTCCAATAGTATTTGCATAAGTTTGTGTAGCAGCATTACCAGCTGTTACATTTATAGTACCATTTACAGAAAGATTTCCACTTGTATCAAATGTTAATTTATCTTTAAGAGAAAATTGTCCTGTACTATCCATATAAACGGATGTATTTACATTATTATAAGTTCCTGTTCCTACATATATTTTTCGAGTTGTAGTAGATGCGTCTAATACAATTGGATTTGTTTTACCGACTTGAAATTTATTACTAAAATATCCGTCTATACCTGCTATATTTGGTGAATAAATTGAAGAACTTTCTATAAATGTTCCAGGATATCCACCATCTGCTAATAATTTTACATTTGAAAGAGATGCAGATAATGTAAGTGCAACACTTCTTGATACCGAACCACTTAATGTAGTTATTGTTCCACTAACCGATGAACTTACACTAGTCAAACTACCACTAATAGATGAACTTGTTAATGTTACTGTTCCACTAATTGAAGATGATACCCTATTTAAATCTGCTAAAGAACCCGATGCAGAAGAACTTATCAATGTAAGTGTACCATTTATATTATTGTTACCACCTGTAAATAATGCAGATTGTGTTACTGCAACAGGTACATAGTTATTGTTTACATCATAAAATTCAAATTTAAAATTATAAGTTTCATTACCTAATACCGTCGGCATTGTAGTAACAAATGAAATCTCATCTGGAGAAAATGCGGTATCCTGTGATAATCGTAAACTAATATTTCCCAAATGCCATTCACCTTGAGATTGTGAAAAGTATAAAGATGCAGATGGATAATCCCTATCTATCCTAAATGGTATTACCGTATCTAATAAATTTTTTGTAGGTTGCGTTCCTATTAATGTTGAAATACTGCTTGATATTGTTG
>Ga0208485_1000034_pt1 | contig 42674 bp, 48 predicted proteins | sample LakMenEpi27Jul12_FD_150707 | JGI IMG/M metagenome (GOLD analysis project Ga0208485, IMG submission 150707) | Freshwater microbial communities from Lake Mendota, WI - 17JUL2012 deep hole epilimnion (SPAdes) | ecosystem: Environmental > Aquatic > Freshwater > Lentic | place: Lake Mendota, Madison... | reverse complement strand
AACCCAGTATCGACTGATTTACCGATAAAATTCTCTCCCCGTGCGAATTCTCCTTATCGTCAACTCGTTCGCGTCGTCCGTCACACCCCGCAACACCGTGCTCGTCCACGAGCACCTTGCCAAGCACCACGATGTGCAGGTGGTGGAGACGAATGAACGCGGTCACGCCACTCGGTTTGCCCAAGACGCGGCAGCCCGAGGGCTTGACGCCGTGGTGGGTTTTGGTGGCGACGGCACCCTGAACGAAATTGCCACTGGCCTCGCTGGCAGCGACACCGCACTTGCCATGTTGCCTGGCGGTTCGACAAACGTTTTTGTTCGCACGCTCGGCATTGCAAACGACCCGATGGTTGCGCTCACGCAATTGATGGCGGGCATCGACCGCAACGAAATTGAACGCGTGAGTCTTGGCCAAGCAAATGGTCGCTACTTCACCTTCCACGCTGGCATCGGTTACGACGCCGCGGTGGTGGAACAAGTTGAACGTCGCTCATCGCTGAAGCGCATTGTCGGGCAACCACTGTTCGCATATTCGGCACTGCACTCGTGGTTTAAGTCATACGACCGCAAGTACCCGCACTTCACCATGAACATTGATGGCCGCGCAATTCCAAACGGATTCTTTTCTGTGGTGCTGAACACCAACCCGTACACATTCGTTGGCAAACACCCCATTCATTTGTCGTCTGCAGCGTCATTGGAAAAGAAGCTGGTTGTCGTCACCTTCCGCAAAATGACCACGCCGCTCATGTTGAAGACGTTGTACTCGGCATTGCGTCGTGGCGGGCTTGAAACTTCATCCGGTATCGACATTGCGACAGACGTTGAACACGTGAAGATTGAATTCCCAGCGCCATTCCCGTATCAACTGGATGGTGACTATTTGGGCGACACCACTTCGATTGACATTAAGCATTGCCCTGAGGCACTGCGCTTAGTACGACCAACAATCGATTTCTAAAACTTATCTTGCGTTAGCAATAACGCCGAGCGCAACATCGGGCACGTTGGTGCAAATGCCGTCAATTCCCCACGACACCAACTCGGCCATTCGTGTTGGGTCATCACATGTCCACGTGTTTACGGCGACACCGTTGCGATGCATGGTGTCAACAACAGATCGCGTCAAGGTTTTTACGTACGGGTGATACGCCTGATGGCCAGAGTTCAACAAATCTTTCGCCAGCGCATCGGCGTCTTCATCGGCAACAGCCATGTCCAACCATGCGGTAGGCAGCTCTGGCCACAAACGATGCACAGCATCAACCGTTTCACGCCTAAAGGAAGAAATCAGCCATTGATCGGGAGCGCCGCGAGTGCGCAGAAAGTCAACAACGAGGGTTGCCAACTTGTCATCTGGATCAAAGTCTGGCTCAGACGGATCATTTTTGATTTCAATATTCACCCACATACCTGCACAAGCATCAAGCGCATCGGCAAGTGTTGGGATGTGATCTGGAATGTCGGAAATGTTTAACGTGACAAGCACTTTTCCGTCTGACAACGTTGGATTGTGATGCACAATCATTTCGCCAGAGGCACACAGGCGAACATCGAGTTCAACTGCATCGCTATTCAATTTTCGAGCACGCGTAAATGCCACTGTTGTGTTTTCGCGTTCAGCCGCTGAAGCGCCACGGTGGGCCATTACTTGGGCCCGAGCAGGAGCGCTATTGCGATTATGTGGCACCCAACGAGCAATGGTCACAGGCGAAGGGTACAGCCAAAATTGTCACAATAAAAAAATAAAAATATTTTCCTGTTCCACTTGAAAGTGCCCTACTCGGTGCCTATCGTGACACCGTCCTACTGGCTCTAGAAGAACTTCAAAGGTGACTACCGTGTCAATTCTCGCAACAAGCCTTGCCCTCGGATCCGCTGATTACACGTGGCGCAAAGAAGCATTGTGCAAAGACACCGACCCAGAATTGTTCTTTCCCGTAGGAAGCACCGGACAAGCGCTCCAGCAAATAACCGCAGCGAAGTCCGTGTGTGGAGAATGCACCGTGAAAACCGAGTGCCTCGAATTCGCAATTGAAACCAACCAGGACTGTGGCATCTGGGGTGGAACTTCAGAAGAAGAGCGTCGCGACATTCGCCGCAAAATGGCAGCCGCACGTCGCGCTGCACGCGCAACTGCATAACTAGTTCGTAATCGGAACTCGCAAGTCGACCACGGTCCCCTGACCGTCTGTCATCCCCGCAATACCTGTTGCATCGCCATCACTCTTCGTTCCTGAGCGCATAGCAATAGTTCCCGCAAGCTCTGTGGTCACCAGCGTTCGCACAATGGAAAGCCCCAAGCCCGTCGCGCTTGAGAAATCAAAGTTCGGGCTCAGACCAATGCCATTGTTCAACACACGCACATACAACGCATCGTCATCGTGACTGAGCGTGACCAGTACTGAACCGCCCGCGCTGCCTTCTGGAAATCCGTGATCAACTGCGTTTTGCAGCAGTTCAAGAATCACCACCGAAAGCGGAGTTGCAACAGTTGCTGGCATACGACCGCCGTCGCCCTTCACCGCAAACTGCACGGGGCGGTCTGCTGACTGCAAACCTTCCTCGACTAGGCGAAGTAGCGGTCGAACGATTTCGATGAATGCAATGTCTTCTCCCGGTTCACGCGACAGTGTTTCGTGAACGAGAGCAATGGTGCGAATACGGCGCACCGATTCGGCTACTGCTTCTTTTGCTTCAACAGATTCCAATCGACGTGCTTGCAAACGAAGTAACGATGAAATGGTTTGCAGGTTGTTCTTCACACGGTGGTGAATTTCGCGAATCGTTGCGTCTTTAGTGAGGAGCAAACGATCTCTGCGACGAAGCTCGGAAACGTCACGCAGAAGCAGCACTCCACCAATTACATCTGTACCACCAGCACTCGCAACGAGCAACGGAATACTTCGCGTGAGCAATGTGACTTCCGTAGTTTGTTCAATTTCCTCAATCACCGGTTCTTTGCGCTCATACGCATTTCGTGCAGCGCTTTCAGCAACACCCAGTTCGGCAAGAGTCTGACCAATTGAATTGGTACTGATACCCACTCGGTGCAAAGCCGATACGGCATTGGGTGATGCGTACCGAACACGCGTCTGCGCATCCAGAACAATTGCGCCGTCGCCTACTCGCGGAGCAACGCTTGCATCGGCAATTCGACCTTCAAATGGAAACAAACCTTGCGCAACCATTTCTGCAAGCTTTCCGAAAATTTCTGCGTACGTCGATTCAAGTTGGCCTGCGCGGCGCGCACTGTCTGTTACCCATTCGCGCGACAACACCGCAATGGTTTTCCCGTCGTAACGCACAGGAATGGTGAGCATGTTTGCTGGACCACCGATTGCTTGCACAAATATTTCGCCTTGCGAAATTTCTCCACTTTCGTAACAACGCTTCAGCAGAACTTTTTCAGAATCGCTGGCCCACGTATTTACATAGTCCTGGTGATACAACGTTTGGCCAGTGGCAGCGCGAACCTGAGCAGCAATCAACCACGAGTCGTTACCAATTGGCAAATACAACAACATGTCGGCGAAACAGAAGTCTGCAAGCATTCCCCACTCAGAGACCAACGCTCCTAAATGGCTCACCGCATCGGATTCAAGTTCGGTGTGTTCGTGGGCAAGTTCTGCAAGCGTTGGCATAGCGTGCAACCAGTCTGCCCTATGCAGGGCGCACGGATTCACCCAGAGCAACGAGTGCTGAAGCCCGAGCAATTTCGGCGCCACTTATTGCGCAAATGCAAAGTTCGGCCTGCGATTCCGCGCTTCGTTTATGCAAGGCATCGAGCGTGACTTGCTCCGCACCGCCTTTGCGCACCGCTTCAGCCGACTTGCGGGCAATGGTGCTCACCACCCGTGAGATCTGCTCTGCTGAAGGCTCAACGCCTTCTGTGGCCTTCACCACTGCCTGCACGAATGAAGGGTCCTGAATGGACGACTCCAACTTGCTCAATGCGACTTGTGCCTGCGTAACCAATTCCTGTGGCGTCACACGATTGGCGATGACGGTGTTCAGCGAATACCCGCGCTCGCGCAATGCGTCGATCAAAAATTCAGCCTCATGCAACGGCGCAGACTCAAGGGTGGTCACCACCATGAATGAGGTGTCGTCCTGCTTCAACACAGCCTCCACCTCATTTGCGCGCTTCACAAACCCATCCTCCATCGTGCGGAACAACGTAAAGAATTCGGTGATGTCGGTAAGGAAACGTGCACCAAGAATGCGATCGGCAACTATGAAAAACGGTTTTGCGGCAAGCGAGAACAATCGCGATTGCGCTTGTGTTGTCAGCAACTTCAACAAGCGCGAAGCAAAGAACTCCTTCATTCGTCGCGGTGCATCCAACACATCAAGGGCATTTCGCGATGGTGGTGTATCCACAATCACCAAGTCGTAGTCCGGCGACTGCTGAGCCTCAAACAATCGCTCCATCGCGATGTAATCGTGACTGTGCACAAAACGTTCGGTCAGGTTGCGGTACAACTTGTTCGACAACACTTTGTCGCGCACATCGGCATTCGGTGCACAGCGCTCAATCAATTCGTCCCAGCTTGCTTTGGTGTCGATCATGGCGGCAAACATGCGACCTGCAGGTGGCACTCCGTTTCGCGTGAGAGCCGATGCTTCAATTTCCACCACTGCATTGCCAAACGATTCAAGACCAAGTGCATCTGCAAGCCTGCGCGCCGGGTCCACCGTAAGCACAAGCACACGTCGGTTGTACTGCGCAGCTGCAAATGCTCCAAGCGCAGCAGACATGGTTGTTTTGCCAACACCGCCACTTCCGGTCACCACAACAAGACGACCGTTTTCCAAGACGTTGCGCAGTGAACTCATTGCAGCTCGTCTTTCAACACCTGCGTCATGGCCGTCACCACATCTACATCGTGGGTTTCAATGTCCATCACCGACATGAACATCACTCCACCTTGACGCGAACGAGCAACCAACTGTTCAAGATTGCCTATTTCGTTTCGACGTCGCTGTGTTGCCACGTTGAGTAACTGCATCGGTGCGCGCAACGCTTCGAAAACTTCACTTGTCATGGTGTTCGACTGCACCGCTTGCCACAGCGAGTCGAACACGGCCACATCGCCACCTTGCACCACATCGTCGTGCACTCGGTTTGCCACCACCGCAGAAACACCAACGTTGGTCGTGTTTTGCAGCGTGTCGAGAAGTTGCATGGTTTCTAGCACTGGCATTTCTTCTGGTGTTGCCACAATGACGACTCCAGTAGTTGCCTTGTCATGCAAGATTTCTTGCATCCACTTCGTCTGTTCACGAATGACTCCAACCTGTACCAACCCCGACAAAATTGCTGGCGCATCAACTTGAGCAACAATGTGCCCAGTTGCTTCGGCATCAACAATGACGATGTCGTAGTTGTTCTCGCGCACTTCCCAACACAATTTGCCAACGGCAAGAATTTCTTTCACACCTGGTGCGGCGTTAGCAACGAAATCAAGAATCTTGGCGAGTGGGCCAAACGTGCTGACAAGCGGGTTCTTCACAAACAAGCGAATGTATTCACGCAATGAGTCTTCGGTATTCATCGACATTGCGAACAGATTTGGCGCAACCTCGCTGGCTACAAATTGCAGCTCGGGAGTATTCAACGAGCGCGCTAAAGCTCCTTTGTCGTCCATTTCAACAATGAGCGTTCTTTTGCCCGTTGACGCAGCGAACCTGGCAAGAGCACTTGCAAATGTTGTCTTTCCCACTCCACCTTTGCCCGTTACAAAAAGCAGGCGGTGATCAAGTAGTTGTGGCAGCGTCAGCTCCCAAAGCCGAGCTTGCGTGCGCCTTCCGGTGCACCAAACTCCACATACGCAAGCTTCGCCGAAGCCACAATGACTTCGCGGCCACGATTGTCGACCAATGAAAACACTTCGGTTTTGCCGGTGAGTGCCGCTTCAGCTGCAGCTTTTGCCTTTGCTTGCGCTTTCTCGTCGTCAATCTCCACCATGAGCTCACGTACTGATTGCTGAATTCCGATGCGAATTTCCATTGTTGTTCCGTTCGTTTAAGTGGAGTACTTGAAGGCTAATTCACTTTCAGCGCTGCGCTGAAAATTTTCTTTGGCTTCATTTCTTCTGCAATGCGTTTTGCCAATCCGGCAAAGATTTGACCAATTTCGCTGTCTGGAGCAACTGCGGTAATTGGTCGACCGTCGTCGCCACCTTCTCGCAACGCAGTCATCAGTGGAATTTGTGCAAGCAACGGAACATTGAGTTCGTCGGCCAACGATTGTCCGCCGCCACTGCCAAACAGTTCGTAACGAACTCCGTCGTCACCGGTAAACCATGACATGTTCTCGATGATTCCGCGAACAGGCAAGTTCACTTTCGTGGCCATTGCAGCCGACAACTTGGCAACCTTCTGTGCAGCTTCCTGTGGAGTAGTTACCACAATCACTTCGGCACGTGGCAAGTACTGACTGAGGCTCAATGCAATGTCACCAGTTCCTGGCGGCATGTCAATGAGCAAGAAGTCTGGCTCATCCCAAAACACGTCAGTAAGGAATTGCTCGAGTGCTTTGTGCAACATTGGTCCACGCCACACCACTGCTTGTCCTTCTGGAACAAAGTATCCGATGCTGATGCAACGAACGCCCCACTGCTCTGGAGGCAACAACATGTTGTCGATCACAACTGGATCGCGATCGGTGCCAAGCATGCGCGGAATTGAATAGCCGTAAATGTCGGCGTCAACGATGCCAACTTTGTATCCCTGCGCTGCAAGCGCAACCGCAAGGTTTGTGGTGACACTGGATTTTCCTACGCCACCTTTGCCTGACGACACCAAGATTGGACGAGTCTTCGAACCAGGTTGTGCAAACGAAATTTCACGACCAGATGCGTGTCCTTGCGCTGGCTGTGAACCTGCTGTAGCACCTGGGTTGCCGTGCAACATTTCGCGCACCTTCGCGCGCTCGTCGTCGGTCATTACTCCGAAGTTCAACGCAACATCTTTCACGCCATCGAGTGCACGCAATGCGGTACCAACACGATTTTGAATTTCATTGCGCAACGGACAACCGGCGATGGTCAGCACCACCGTCAGACTGACGACACCGCCCTTCATCTCGACGTCGCGCACCATTCCAAGGTCGACAATGGAACGGTGTAGCTCTGGGTCCTCTACAGGGCGGAGGGCTTCGATGATCTGATCTGTTGTGGGGGTTGACATGGGGCTCCAATAATTTCCACTATGGCCATAGGTACAATACCTGTGTGTCGACTAAGTCTGCCAACCTCACCTCGGGATCCTTCACCGCGCAGGTGTCAGCAATCACCTCTGCATTTGGCGATCCAACCCGTCGTGCGGTCTACCTGTTCGCTCGTGAAAGCGAGTCAGGTGTCACTGCCGCACAGGTTGCCGAGAAATTCGAAGTTCACCCCAACGTTGCACGACATCACCTCGACAAGTTGTCTGCAGGCGGATACCTCGAAGTATCCGTTGACCGCCACGAGCGTGGTGGTGCTGGCCGACCTTCAAAGTTGTACCGCGCGGCAGCAGACACCAATCTTTCGTTTCCTGTTCGCAGCGATGACTTAGTGCTCTCGCTACTTGGGAAAACCCTCGCATTGCTTCCACCAGATAAAGCAGAAGCCATGGCGGAAGAAGTTGGTCAGCAATACGGTCAGGCAATGGCAGCTGGCATGCAAGGCGACGACCTTGCTGCAGGACACAAATCATTGCGCGCTGCAATGCAAGCAGTTGCCGATGCGCTCACTGCTCACGGCTTTGCTGCACACACCGACCAACGCAACAATCAACTTCGCATTGTGAACAACCACTGCCCGTTTGGCGACGTTGCAATTGAGCATCCAGTTATTTGCGCAGTTGATCGTGGAATGGTGAAGGGAATGCTCACCGCAATTTATGGTGACACTTCACCAGAAACTTCAGCGTCGTTGCCACAAGGCGACACGTTTTGCGCCACCACTATTTAGCGTTGGTCTAGTCGCCCCAAAAACGCTGTTCTAAAAACGGATCGCCGTACATGTGGTATCCGTTTTGCTCCCAGAAACCCGGTGCATCGGTTTCACGAAGCTCAAGTCCTCGCAACCATTTGGGCGATTTCCAGAAATACAAATTCGGAATCAGCAAGCGCACCGGACCGCCGTGAATAGGTTCGATGTCTTCACCTTCGTATTCGTACACCACCATTGATTCGTCACGCATGATGTCTGCAAGTGGAAGGTTTGCGGTGTATCCGTATTCAGCGTGTCCCATGACAAACGCAGCCTCGGGTTTCACTCCAGCGCGCTCAAAGAGATCGCGAACTTTCACGCCGCGCCATACCGTGTCGAACTTTGACCATTTCGTCACGCAGTGGATGTCGGTCGTCAGTGTTGTTGATGGCATCGACTTCAGTTCGTCAAACGTGAGCGTGAATTCATTGTTCACAGCACCAAAAACTTTCAGATTCCACTCACCAGGTTTGTACGTTGGAACATCGCCAACATGAAGAACAGGGAAACGCTCGGTTAAATACTGTCCACTTGGCAGACGATTCGCGTCATATCCACGCTTGACAACGTCTTCTCGATTGCGATCAAAAAATCCCATAACTACCTCGTCAATAGTTTGCCTCAATTCACCACTAGATTCAGTGTTGATGTCACTATTTTTGGTGCGCCACGCCAAGGCCGGCAAGCGAAGCCAGTGGGACGACGACGATTCGCTTCGCCCACTTGTTGCTGAAGGCATTCGTCAAGCAGAAGTCATTGCAAACTCCATTGCGCCACTTCAGCCAACCGCGTTGTTTTCAAGCCCATTTGTGCGCTGCATGCAAACCCTTGAACCGCTCAGCAAAACAACTGGACTGCACGTTGCGCCACACGACTTACTTGCAGAAGGGGTCGACTTCATTCGCACCGTTGAGTGGATGCACACCCTTGCTGACGGTGCAGTCATGTGCAGCCATGGCGATGTAATTCCGGAAGTGATTGACGCACTTGAGCGACGCGGAATGGAAGTCAGCGGTTTTCGTGAATCGCGCAAAGGATCAGTGTGGGTGCTTAATCATCTTGATGGAGAGTTCGTTGGTGGTCATGCATGGCCACCGCCACGATTCGAATAACTCAGCCAGCAAGCGCTGCGTTGACTTCATCAATGATTGAAGAAACAAACCCCATCACTTCGGCGGGCGGGTTTGAAGCAGCACAAATATCTAACTGTTCTTTCGCGCCTGCTGCATCGGCTGCTAACCGAAACCGCACAATTCCCAAGAAGCAATGAGAGTCCGGGTATTGAGGGTCTACCTGAATCGCACGTTCAAGACCCTGTGTTGCAGCAGCAAGCGCAACAATCTTGATGTCATCTGCTGCGTCGCGCGCAATCAGTGCAATTAACCACGACCGATACGTCAGCGCTTCAACATTGTCAGGGTCGAGTTTCACCACATCGTTGTACAACTCAATTGCTTTTTGTGGGTCACTGAAGTTAATGGCTCGCGCCTGAGACAACAACGACGCCGTGGAGTTTTCGATACCACCAGTGCTCGTTTGCCCAGGCAATCGCTGTCCTGACTGAGCTGCCAACAACCAACCTGCCAAACACGCAAAGGCAACAATCGCAAACGACACCACAATTGCTTTTGCACGAGACTTCGGTGCACGTCGATTCAGAGTTGACTGCCCTGCTTCTATTGCTTTCAACACATCGGCTGCACGTTGTGTATAGCCAGACTTCAATGTTGCGTAGTCCTCGTCATCAATGTCACCAGCCGACCGCTCTCGCTCAACATCGCGTAAAGAATCGAGAAGGAAGTTTCGCTCTTCTTCTAGGCGTGCCAGTTCATCTGGATTCATTACTCACTACCGATCTTCACGAAGCGCACGTTCCACCAGTTGCGCATCTTCATCGGAAATTGAGTCGCTGCCCACTACTTTCCAGCGACGGAACGCAAAACCAAGTGTTCCAACGGCACAGACGAGCACGAACACAGGAAGTATCCAGATCAACGAATCAAGCCCTGTTGAACGCGGCACCAGCAACACACGACTTCCGAATCGAGCTTCGATATAGGCGATGATTTCGTCATCTGATCGCTGACCATCCGCAATCTGTCGCGCAACCTCTGCACGAATGGATTCGGCACCAGATGCACGAGACACATACACGCTCTCGCCAGAACACGTTGGGCACGCCAGAACTTTCGTGATGGCATCAATGCGGTCGGCCTGGGTACGAGGACCAGAATCTCGCAGGCTGCCGAATGCGAGCAACGCAACCGCAGACAGGATCAATAACAACCATGACCATTTGTTCTGAACAGATTTAGTCTTCATCACGAACCAAACTGCGTTTTCAATTGAGCAAGTTGATCATCGAGCAAACCAGGCGTGAGCATGCCGGCAATTCGTAACCGCACATAACCATTCGGATCAATCACCCACGTCTCCGGAACTTTTGCAACTCCGAAGGAAACGGAAATAGCACCGTCTGTGTCACGAACTTTTTGCCAATCTCCACCATTCTTCGAAAAGAATGCACGCACCGAAGCATCGTTGTCGTCGTTAATCACGGTGTAAATCTCTGCGGGGTTTGTCGCTTGCAATTCGCGCTCGCTGAATGCAACAAGTTCCGGATGCTCTGCAATGCACGGCACACACGTTGAGTTAAAGAAGTTGAAAACTACCCAACTTCCTTTTCTGTTCGCCAACACAAACTCTGCATCATCCACCGTTGTCGAAATAACCGATGGTGCTGGTTGACCAAGCAATGGAGAATCCGCGTCATCTGCCGTGTTCGGCTCTGCGGTTACCAGTACCCAGAGGAATGCAACCATCAACGCGCCAACAACCGACGCGATGATTGGCGCAACTCGCTTTCGTGAATAACTCAGCTCGCTCACTTTGATACCAAAAGATCTGCTGCGAAGTCATCTTCAGAGGTCGGCGAAGTTGGATTACGGCGACGACGTCCTGGGAACGCGGCAAGCACGGTTCCAAGCGCCATCAGGCCACCACCGATCCAGAGCCACAACAGCAACGGCTTAATGAACACTTTGATTCGCGCCTTGTTTTCATCTTGACGAACAGGAGGCTCAAGTGTGAGATAGATGTCGTAAGCAAATCCTGTTTTTACTGAAGGAGTTCCAACATTCATTCCTTGCAAGACGTATTTCGTAATTGCCGGCGCGTATGCCTTACCGCCGTCAATTTTTACTAGTGCTTTCACCGCAGTTGCGTTATCGGTTTTCACCTCAACCACATCTACAAGTTCAAACGTGTGACCACTAAATGTTGCAACCTTGCCGGCTTCCAAATTCAATTCTTGGCTGTGAGTGAAACTATTTGAAGCCGCAAGCGCAACGGCGATGATGATGACTCCAAGGTGCACGATCATTCCACCGTTTGCTCTACCCACCAATCCGCGTAGCCCTTGCCTGCGCGTGGCTAACACCACTTGACGTAATGCCGAACCTGCAGCAAACCCACCAAGCCCAAACGTCAGTAGTGGTGCTAGTCCTGTTGCACCAACCCACACGCTCCCTGCAAGTGCGAGAACACCGCACCACGCTGGCCAGAACAGTCGCTTCGACAACAGTTCCTGCGATGCCTTGCGCCAAGGCAACACAGGAGCAATGGCCATGATGGTGAGCATGGTGATGCCGATTGGAATAGTGAGTTGATCGAAGAATGGTTCACCAACAACGATGGTTCGAGATTGTAATGCTTCGACAACAAGCGGGAACACCGTTCCGAGCAACACCACGAAAGCAAAAACTGCAAACAACACGTTGTTCGCAAGAAACGCACCTTCGCGCGACAACGGCGAGTCAATGCTTCCCGGTGAATGCAATCGATCTCCGCGCCAACCAATGAGCCCAACAGAAACAACGACAATCACTGCAAAGAACGCGAGCAGCCACGGACCGATTGCGCTTTGACTAAATGCGTGCACGCTGTTAACGACGCCAGATCGAGTGAGGAATGTTCCCAGAATGGTGAGACTGAACGTTGCAACAAGAAGCGAAAGGTTCCACACGCGCAACATGCCGCGACGCTCTTGCACCAACACCGAGTGAATGTATGCAGTCGCAGTAATCCATGGCAGTAACGACGCGTTTTCAACTGGGTCCCACGCCCACACGCCGCTCCACCCCAACACTTCATAGCTCCACCACGAACCAAGAATGATGCCGAAGGTGAGGAACCCCCAAGCGAACAGCGTCCATCGTCGTGTTGCGAGCAACCAACCTTCACCCAAGCGCCCAGTAATGAGAGCCGCAATGGCAAACGCGAACGGAACCGTCATACCTACGTAACCCAAATACAACAGCGGTGGGTGAAACATGACGAGCAAGTGGTTCTGCAACAACGGGTTTGGACCAGGTCCGTCAAGCACGCCTTCAGGACCAGCTGCAAATGGGTTCGCTGGACCAAACGAGAGCAGGAAGAAAAACAACGAGACGATGAACATGACGCCAAGTGCGTACCGCGACAACACATCGTCCATCTTTTTGCGCAACCAATACGTCACGCCAAGCGTGTAACCCGCAAGGATCAACACCCACATCAAGATGGATCCTTCAAGCGCACTCCACACCGCTGCAAAGTTGTACATCGCAGGGGTTGAATAACTTCCCACTTTTTGCACGTACTCAAGCGAGAAGTCGCGAGTAATCATGGCTCGTTCCATTACGGCGAATGCACCAAAACTTGCAGCAAATACCAAGACCGCAAATCGCGGGATCAGTTTTGCTACCGCTTGGTCGCGTTGGCGTGCACTGGTAATTGCCGCAATCGCTCCAAACAGCGAACCAATAATGCCAACTAAGAGAAATGCGCGACCAAGCGCACCATTTATCCCGCTAGCAAAGAACACTGTTCCGCTTTCGATTGCGCAAGTCGATCCGGATTGGCCTCAGAGTATGTATTTGAATGCTTTACTTCAATTCGATTGGCTTCAAAGGTGTCGCCCACCAGCTGCCCGTGTGCAACTACCGGAATACATTCTTGAAAGATTCCACCGGGATCTCCGTTGTATCTCACATCAATGGTTTGGTTGTTGAACATGAGTACAAACGTGGTGCTTCCAGTGTCTGACTTCAACGAATCTTGTTCCACTGTGCCTTGAACGCGAAGTCTGCGGTTTGGTTCGCAACCTTCGCGCATTCCGATTTCGTCAACGTTGCAATAAAAGTCAATTGCCGATGTGAGGAATTGCGAAACAATAAACCCTCCGGCTGAAACGACCACGACCAACATGGCCACATATTTCCATTTGCGATTGTGCTTGCGCGGAGCAAGTGGCGCATTGTCGGGCGACGTGCGCGGCGTTAGGTCCACGGTTTGTCCTTGTCGGCAACTGTTCTTGACAAGTTGCGCCCTTGCTTAATGGTGTACACAACCAAACCAATAATGACGCCAAACGTGATGCCATACGTAGCGATGATGAACCCGGCGTGATTCATGCCTGAACCTCTTTCAATCGCTCGGTCACCGCTGCGTCGAGTGCGGTTACCTGTTGTGCATCGTGCATTGCCATGATGCGCTGACGATGCGACACCAACCATGCAAACAACACGGTGAATCCAAAAACACCGAACAGCAATGTGAACAACATGAGTCCATCCATCTTGATGTCACCATCTGGGCTCAACACCGTTGCACGTTGATGCAGCGAACGCCACAGAACCACGCTGAAGTGCACCAACGGAATTTCAAGCACAGCAAGCAGTGCAAATACCGAAGAACGACGGGCGCGTTGCTCCGCAGTTCCACCTAATCCGCGTACCGCGAGGTAGCCGATGTATGTCACAAACAAAAACGCTGTAGTGGTGAGGCGTGGGTCCCACACCCAAAATGTTCCCCACGTAATGCGACCCCACAAACTTCCACTGAGCAATGTCATTGCCATAAACAACACACCAACTTCGGCCGACGCGCCTGCAACGCGATCAAAGCCCATGGAGTGCTTCTTGCCGATCATCCAACATGCCGAAGCAATACCCGTAACGATGAACGCCAAATATGCAACCCAAGCGGTGGGTACGTGCACGTACATAATGCGAACGGCGTCGCCCTGAACTGCATCTTCTGGAGTGAAAAACAATCCACCGAGAAACACCCAACCGAGTGCGACAACGGCCATTAACCCATACATACGAGTGGTTGGCGTGCCCACCCCTTTGAGCGAATGCGTATCAGTGTTCATATATATCGCCCTTCATCATTCCTCAATTAGCGAGCCAAATGACAGCAGGCCACCTAACCCGAACACCGCAGCGAACACCGCGAGCACTGCTACCCATGGCCAACCTTCGCCAACTGTTAATCCACCACTTCTCAATGCAGATTCGGTTGCCCGAGTTGCACAGATCAGAACAGGCGCAACCACCGGAAGCAAGAGCAATGGAAGCAACGTTTCACGGCCGCGAGCGCCTGCAGTTAAACCTCCGTACAGAGTACCTACGAAGGCCAAACCGGCCGTAGCGCACAATATGCAAGTGACCAAAAGCACTAATCCGGGACCGTTCACATTCACCCGATACAACACAATTGCTGCAACAAACAGCATCGATTCCAGCACGAGCAATTGCACAAACAGTGCGACTGCCTTTCCAATGAAGATTCCTTGCGGATTCACACCGGCAACTCGCAGAGAATCAAGAGCCCCGTCAGATGTTTCTAAAGCAAACGTTCTCTGCACCAATATGAACAAGGAAAACAGCGTCGCTAGCCAAACCAGCCCGCCAGCAACCCGCTGCAACACATCGTCGTTGTCGAGCGCAAACGCAAACATGATCATGACGAGGCCGGAAAATGGCAGTACTTGATTCGTTACCACCCTGGAGCGCAATTCAATGCGCAAATCCTTTGCTGCGACTGCGCGTGCAATACGGCTCATTGACATACTCATTGCGAATCACGCACCTGACCAGCAACAAGCGAGATCGTTCGCGTGGCAAGTTGTTGCGCACGCTCAATTTCGTGCGAAGCAACAACAATGGTTGCACCCGACGCAGCCGCTTCTTTCACGATGCGATCGATTTCATCGCGACCTTTTGCATCAAGTCCAGCATGCGGTTCATCAAGTAACCACAGTTCTGCGCGACGCACCACCAAACACGCCAGTGCGCAACGGCGCTTTTGGCCAGCCGACAATTCAGCAACTCTTTGACCTGCCAACTTGCCATCAATGGCCATTCGCTCCATTGCAGAATTTCGTTCCTCTATTGACGCACCGACAACCGTTGACCAGAAGGAAACATTTTCCGCAATGGTGAGTTCACCAAACAAACCGTTTTGGTGACCAAGCAATCCAACGCGCTCACGAACTGATTCGCGATCAATCGTTAAGTCATAACCCAACACATTCGCCGTGCCACGAATAACCGGCATTAAGCCAGCACATGCACGCAACAACGTTGACTTGCCCGCGCCGTTTGGCCCCTGCAACAACACAATCTCATTTCGCTGTACACGAAATGTCACGCCTGCCAGCGCTGGATATCCGTTGTACACAGCGACAGCATCGACGAAATTGATTACCGAATTGGTTGACATCACGAACCTGTGAACTTCGGTGGTCGCTTTTCAATAAATGCTTCTCTGCCCTCGCGTGCATCGTTGCTTGCCAGCGCTTGCTCGCGACACGCAGTAACCAATGCATCAATTGATGGCTCACTAGCGCTCGACTCCAACGCAACTTTGTGGCCGCGAATAGTAAGTGGTGCAAGCTTGGCAATTTCGCTGGCCCATGCAAGTGCATCGTCAAGAGTTCCTAAGCGCTGGATTGCACCCATGCGCGAAAGCTCTTCAGCCGAATAGTTACTTGCTGTTAGCAACATGTTTCGCGCAACTGGCCAAGAGAGTTCGCGCACGATGCGTTCGATGGTCCAATGGTTCACCACTAAACCCAATTTTGCAGCAGGAACACCGATCACACTTGTAGGTGTTGCAACGCGCACATCGCAAGCAACAACAAGTTGTGCTCCTGCGCCAAGCGCCGGGCCATCAATGGCAGCAATAGTCACGCACGGCAGTTGTGTGAATCCGCGAAGCACCTCGTTCAGCATTTCGTGAAACACTTCCTCGCGAACTCCAGCCAAATCGGCCCCCGCGCAAAACGCTGGTGCGGTTCCCGTCAGCACCAAGGCACGAATTTTGCGCTTTTCTGCTTCAACCTGGGCTTCACGAATGAGTTGGAGTGACTCAAGATCGACGGCATTTCTGCGCTCGGGACGGTTCAGCGTCAGAACAGCAACATCGCCGCGCCAATCAACAAGTACAGCACCCTTGCTCATTGTTGACCCCTGCGATCTACCATGAGTTGCAAGGATATGACTTCCGCCCCTCAACCCTCTAAAGATGCCAAGACTGTTGATGTTTCAGGCGACCCTGTCCGACTTCGCCGCGCAGTGATTGATCGCTGGACCAGGCTCGCCAAGCGTGTGGGTTACCTCAGTTTTGGAGTGTCGATCGTCGCGGTTTTCAGTGGGTTAGCAACTTCGTTTACGCCACTTGTTGGCCAACTCGCAACGGGTGGACTTGTTGTTGGCTCAATTCTTCTTGCACCATCCATTGTTCTCGGTTACGCAATTAAAGCTGCCGAGCGAGAAGATCGCCTGAACGGCAATTAGTAGATCGACTATCGCATGGCACTTCGACTTCCCGCAATTGAACGCAAAGAGCAAGTACTCGATGTTGCGTTGGCTGTATTTGCCGTAAAGGGTTTTCACGACACTTCCATGAACGACATTGCCGAAGCGGCCGGTGTCACCAAACCTGTGGTGTACCAACACTACGAATCTAAGCGTGCATTGTTTCTGGCAATCATTGATCATGTTGGCGATCGCATGATTGACGTGTTGACCGCAGCAACGAGTGGGCTCACTGATGGTCAAGATCAAGTTGAAGCAGGAATGGTTGCGTTCTTCAAGTGGGTTGAGCGAGACAAAAATGCATTTAAGTTTTTGTTTGATAGCGGAACACAAAACGATGAGGAATTCACCGTTGCAATTCGCAAAGTGCTCGATCGCTCGGCAGAGGCCATTGCCCCATTGATTGCCATTGACTTAGACCCAATCCATGTGCGCACTCTTGCGCATGGTGTAGCAGGCGCCAGCGAAGGCGTCGCACGGTTTCTCATCAACAACAACATCTCGTTTAACGGCGAACAAATAGGCAAGCAAATCGCCAACCTTTTATGGGCGGGCTTACGCGGAGTCGACTCGGAGTAGCCTGACACTCATGGCGCACCCTGGCGAACACCACCCAGCATTTGAAGAATATTGCGAATGCATTTTTGAACTTCGCGAGGACCACTTAGACGTTATTCAGGCACGTGTTGCAGAGAGGCTCGATGTCTCGCGCCCTTCAGTTTCCGAAATGATTAAGCGCATGGAGACCGAAGGTTTGATTCGTTTGCGCGGCACCCGCATCGTGCTTACTCCTGAAGGCGAAAAGCTTGCCGAATCTGTTGTTCGCAAACATCGCACGGCCGAGCGCTTCCTCACCGACATTCTTGGCCTTCCATGGGCACTTGCCCACCACGAAGCGTGCAAGTGGGAACACGTGCTGAGCCCTGACGTCGAAGATGCGATTACCCGTTTGCTTGGCAATCCAACAACATGCCCGCACGGCAATCCAATTCCTGGCTCGAACTACATGGAAGAACCAACTCATCCACTCGTCGATGTCCAGGTCGGTTCTGCATTTACAATTTCGCGCATTCCCGAAGAGCTCGAGTACGCGCCAGGCATGCTCGAATTCCTCGAATCGGCACAACTCACTCCTGGAGTAACCGGCACAGTCACCTCTTCAGCAACAGACGGCTCGTTAACGGTTCGTTTACATGAAACTGAAATCAACATCACTTCGTTTGCAAGCAATCGAATTCTTGTTCGTGCATGAACTCAGTTTCTCGCAGTTCCCTTGTCGCACTGGCAATGTTTTCGCTTGCCGCGTGTTCAACAACCATTGTTGATACGGCGCCAACTACAACGCTCGTAGCACCAACCACGGTGGTTCCATCCGGAACCGCAACCGAGCTGTTTGATCAATTACAAACCACTATTGGCGGGTTGTCAACGGCGATCAGCGACAACGACCGTGCCATGGCAAAGGTCAAGCTTGCAGAAGTTAAAGAAATTTGGAATGTGTTGCAACCACAAATTGCGGAACGTGGCGAACAATTCATACAAGATATGCAGCGCATCATTGACCTTGCAATATCTTCAGTTGAGCGCAACCGCCCGGCAGATGCCGATAAGTCGTTGCGCTTTCTCTCACTTGTTATTGAAACGTTGTAACTAACTAGTTGCCCGTCATCGCCGCAGGTAAGTCGCGATGATGCACAATGGTCAGTCGTTGTGTTGAACGAGTGAGCGCAACATAGAGCGCTCGTAAGCCTTGGTCTTGTGCCGCAACAATGGCAGCGGGTTCAACCACCACCACACCGTCAAGCTCTAGCCCCTTCACCACACTTACTGGAACGATTGTGAGTCGAGTGTCAAGTGCTGTGTTGTTTGCGCGACCGTGTTGCACGCCTTCACGAGTTAACACCGCCGAAACCGATTCGGTCATTGCATCTGGACACACAATGGCTACGTTGCCACCATTGACGTTTTCCATCATCAAACGCGTCTGAGTAACGACATCATCAAGTAGCCGCTCTGCCGAAGATGATCGGACAATGTCTGGGCCAAATTCGCCTTCGCGAACGGACTGTGGCGGAATAAGCGACGGCGCCGCAACAGCCAACACCTTGTCGGCAAGCGCCATGATCTGAGCTGGAATGCGATAACCAACAGACAAGTTGATGATCTTTGCTTCCTTCTTCGTTGGCAGGTAACGCAACAGGTCTTGCCAGTCGTTTGGTGCAAATGCTCCCGTTGCCTGTGCCAAGTCGCCCACCACAGTCATTGCCCCATTAAGCGAACGCCTATTCATCATGCGTAACTGCATTGGCGTGAGGTCTTGCACTTCGTCAATGATGATGTGCCCATACAGACGCATTTCATCTGTTTCATCAATTCGACCGCTTTTGCGTGGTCGCGGACCGATCAGCGACAGCACTTCATCAAGTAGCGCGACATCGCTTTCGGCCCAATGCACTTCGGCAAGTGACGCACTTCGTTCGCGAACCAGCAATGGCCATTCATGTTCTTTCAACACATCTTGTGCCGCAGAGCGCACCAGTGCTCGCGAACCATACAAATCGTGCAGTACTTCGCTGGGGCTCAGCACCGGCCACATGCGAATAATTGCTGCGCGGAATTCTGGAATGTCACGCAGGCTGTCGCGCAATGCCTCAAGATCAATTTCTTCACGCTTGCTCGTTGCAGCCATTGCCGCTACCACTTCGGTTTCTACCCAACGTGCTGCGGCATTGTGTCGGCGATAACGACGACGCGCATCGCGAATAATGCGGGACGACTCGGTCACTCGAAGTCGTAAATATTCGGCACCAAATGGAATCACCAAGTCTTCGCGCAATGGACGTTCGCGATCGCGCACCGCAGCAGCGATGAACTTCGACATGCGAATGTCGCCCTTTACGTGTTTCGTATCGTCGTCTTCAACAAGACCAACACGGTGGCCAGGCACAAGGTCGGCAAGCACCACTTGTTGCACGCCTGCTTCACCAAGCGAAGGAAGCACCTGTTCGATGTATCGCAAGAACACTCGGTTAGGCCCGACAACTAAGACGCCTTGATCTTCAAGTGGGAACCGATAGGTGTACAACAAATACGCAGCGCGGTGCAGAGCGACAACTGTTTTTCCTGTTCCTGGTCCGCCTTGCACAACCAACACGCCGCTTTGTGGTGCGCGAATGATTTGGTCTTGCTCCGACTGAATAGTGGCAACAATGTCGCCGAGTTGTCCGGTGCGACCACGCGACAGCGCGGAAATGAGTGTGCTGTATCCGCGTAGTCCGGTGCCGTCGTGTTTCACTCCGGCTTGCGGGTCGCCACCTAACCCCTCGTCATGACCAAGGCCTAAGTGACCTTCGCCGAACAACTCATCTTCAATACCTTGCAACTGTTGACCCTGCACTGAAAAGTGACGGCGCCGAGCAAGGCCCATCGTTTCGCGACCCGTCGCACGATAAAACGGTTCGGCAACAGGTGCCCGCCAGTCCACCACGACCGGTTCGCGCGCTTCATCGGCAACCGCCAAGCGACCAATATGAAAGCTTTCAATTTCGTCAGGTGTTTCAGCAATGCGATCAATCCGACCAAATACCAGCGCCGCATCACCCAAGTCCAATGTGGTTAGGCGCTGCAGCAACTGCTCGTCAAAAGCATTGCGCTCGTAGCGAGCCTGAAAGGTGCCACCCGTATTGGCCTCATTCAGGTCGCGAATACGCCAAGCGTCCTTGCGGCTCTTGTCCAGGCAGGCGTAGGCATGGTCGATATAGGCCTGCTCGGCGGGAAGGTCTGGGTGTTGTTGGCTCATTTTGGGGCTCATCAACTCTACCGTCAGAACCCAACCGCCGATTTTTGAAATTTCCACATTTTTGGCAGTATCCACATACACATTTCGTCCACATCACTATTGACAATTCCTGCATCGGCGGAGGCAGACATGTCCAAATCATTCATGCGGTATTTGCGCGTTGCGCTACCAGCAGTCGTTCTTGCAACAAGTTGTGCGACACCAAGCGATGAACTCACCTTCACCACCACGGTGTCAACACTGTCAGCGCCGGTTACTTCAACCTCGACAACCATCGCAGCTAGTGAACGCATTGAGTCTGTAGTAGCCAGCAACACCGACACCGTCAATCAGGTTGTGCGCGACTTCGGGCGCATTTACGAAGAACGCGCGCAATGTGGCAGAACTCCCGAACGATGCCCGATTAACAAAATGGCCGTGAACGGCAGTCCGTTATTCAACTCGCTGACGGAAATCATGAATGAGCGCATTGTCGGAAACCTGTATACGCGCAGAGATGCAGGAAAGTTGCGTGTGCGCATTGAATCGGTGGAAATAATCGACACCAATCGCGCAACCGTGCACACATGCATCTTTGACTCGGTAGTGCTGTTCGATTCTGGTCAGATCGACGGCGCTGCCGACGACATCGTGTTTGACGATTCGGTCATTTCGGCATTCATGGTGTGGAGCGTGCAACTCGACCACGGCACATGGAAGTGGGTTTCTTCCACAGCCACACAACGAAAGATTGGAGGAGACATATGTGGATTCGCAAACTGACGTCCGCAACGATTGTCGTATTCATTAGTGCGCTGCCACATGAGGTGCAGGCGGGCGACTCGATTGGCGGCAGTTCAACCAGCAGTGCCGGCGTCGATGGCAACCAAATCATGGCGGGTATTCAATACGGCGAAACACCTGGAAGTTCAGGTGCTTCAGAAGATTGCGAATGGTCACTAGCAATTCCCCACGATGCACACTCGGGTAATCAGACCATGGTGCAGAAAGTTTCAGGAGGCATCAACTATCACCTCTTCGAATACACATGTCTCGACCGCACGCCCGCAACAACCTTTCATTGGATTCCACAAGTGTCCACCACCCAACTTGCACAACAAGCAGCATCGGTCGTGTACGACAACATTCCCGCACCTTGGGGAAACTTTGCACCACCTGCTCAGCGTGGTGTCGTGAAATTAGGAACATGGTTTTGGGTGAACCCGTTGATGTGGGTTCCAATTAGCGCAACAGCAGGCGTGCCCACGCCCGCTGGATACATTTCAGTCACCACAACAGCAACACCGAAGAAACTTATTTTTGATCCAGGTGATGGAGCGCTCGGCTCCGGACCAGTTACATGCGACGGTCCAGGTCTTCCATGGATAGAAATTTTTGGAGATCACATGAGTAGCAAATGCATGTACACCTATTCCCACTCGTCATCGATGCATCCATCTGGTGCATTCCCCGCAAAGCTTTCGGTGCAGTGGCACGTCACGTACACCACAAATTTTGGTGCGCGTGGAACCATTGGCGACTTTACGTTTGCCGCAAGTCATCAATTGGTTATTCGCGAAGTGCAGGCTTTGGTTACCAACTAGACATCAGTTGTTGCTATTGCTCCAGATTTTGCATCAAGCACTCGAAGTAAATCTGATGGCGCAACTTCCAAGTCGAGACCTCGACGACCACCACTGACAAAAATGGTGGGAAGGTCAAGTGCCGATGCATCAATAACGGTGAAGAGTTTTTTCTTCTGACCAAATGGGCTTATGCCGCCGACAACGTAACCAGTAATCCGTTGAGCGTCGTTGGCGGGCACCATTTCACAGCGCTTCACCCCAAGAACGAGTGCAAGCGACTTCAATGACAATTGAGAACTCACGGGAACAATGGCAACAACTGCTGATTGTTCCGACTGCGCGAGCAGTGTCTTAAACACTCGCGATTCATCTACGCCAAGGGCATGTGCTGCAGCCCTTCCATACCCAAGTTCCTCGGCATCAACAAGGTCGTGATCAAAGGCGTGAACGGTGAACTCAATGCCACTTCGCTCAAGCATCACCATGGCTGGAGTTGCACCTTTCATCGCCTTCTCAGCATACGAATATTGGGTTTATTGAGTAGGAACGGGGGTACTTGCCTGACACACTGAAGGGTCGCTCATAGCGGCAATACAGACTTTGAAAAGGACCCAACATGCCAGTCAGCAATTCTCGCGACACCATTTTGCTTGAACGTCGTTACGCGGCAGTGTTCACCAACATTACTGACGAGTCAATTGCCAAATTGGCGGCCGCAGTAGACGAAAAGCTCCGCGACGCACTTGCCAAGGTGCTTGCTCTTCCAGCAGGAACATTTGACGATGCAGCAACCGTTGCACCAAAAGTTCGCGAGGCAATGAAGGCTCGCAAGGCTTACCTCGACACCGGCGTGTTGTTCGGCGAAGCAGCAACCGAAAAAGCCATTGAAGTACTTGGCGATAAATCGGAAGACCCAAGCTTGGAAGACTTGAACAACGTTTTGCCCGCACTCATCGAAGAGTTCAGCCTTGACGCGTGTCGTCTCATGGCAGTGCAGTTTTCAGTTTCGCTTGGCGGATTCCGCAAGCTCGTAAACACCGACACACGTTTTGCCATTCCTTCATCGGGCAACGCACCAGTTGCTGCCGCTGCTGCACCAACAAAAGATGCAGCCGCACAAGAAGAGAAGAAGCGTGCTCGTGCAGAACGCAAAGAAAAAGACAAGGCCGCACGCGCGCAAGCAGAGGCTCAGCGTCGTATCGCTCGCGGTCGCGCATAGGTAACAGCCATGACACTCCGCCTTGCCAATCTCAAAGGTCGTGCGCAGTTCATCGTTGGCGATATTGCTTCGCCACGCGCAATTGACGTCGCAACTTCCAGCAACAATTCTCTTTCAGCAGACCCAATGCTGTGCTTTGCACATTGGGATTCGTTAAAGAAACTCGCAGCAACACTTGACGCAAGCACAGGAACCCCTGTTGCCATTGCAGATCTTTCGTGCCCAGTACCGCAGCCACGCCAGATGTTTGCGGTTGGTCTGAACTATCGCCAACACGCTGCTGAAATGGGTAGCCCATTGCCACCACTTCCTTTGGTGTTTGCAAAATTCCAAAGTTCGCTGAACTCCCCAACGGGCAACATCGAAATTTTGAGCGACACCGTTGACTACGAATCGGAACTGGTCATCATTGTTGGCAAAGGTGGTCGACACATTGATGAAGCCGTTGCATGGGACCACGTTGCGGGTCTGTGCGCAGGACAAGACGTTTCTGATCGCGGTCTGCAATACATGGGCTCTCCACCACAGTTCAGTTTGGGCAAGAGCCGCGTTGGTTATTCGCCAATCGGACCATGGGTCACCGACATGTCAAACAACGACAAGCGCGATGACTTGCAACTTGGTTGCACCGTAAACGGTGAACAGCGTCAAGACACACAAACCAGCGACATGATCTTTGGCATTGCCCACATCGTTGCGTACATGTCCACCATTGTTGAATTGTTCCCAGGCGACATTATTTATACGGGTTCGCCGTTCGGCGTAGGCCATGGCCGCAAGCCACAGCTGTACCTAAAGCCTGGCGACGTCGTGGAAACCACGCTTGAAGGCGTTGGCACCATTTCTAACCGCTGCATATAAATTTTCACCTCACCTAATCGGGGTAGATTTCTCGTATGAATTCGGGGAAAACCACCGTCATCACTGGCGGAACTGTTGTCGATGGATCGGGTCAACCAGCACGCCTTGCCGACGTTGCATTTGTCGATGGTGTGATCACCGAGGTTGCTGCTCCAGGTGAGATTTCAACTGCACATGCGCATCAGCACATCAAGGCTGATGGACTACTGGTCACCCCGGGCTGGGTCGATGTGCACACTCACTACGACGCGCAAGCCACATGGGACCCGTGGATGACACCAAGCAGTTGGCACGGCGTCACCACCGCCGTCATGGGTAACTGCGGAGTTGGATTTGCACCTGCAGTTCCCGAGCGCCATCAGTGGCTCATCGAACTTATGGAAGGTGTTGAAGATATTCCAGGTTCGGCAATGGTGGAAGGAATCACCTGGGAATGGGAGTCGTTCCCTGAATACCTCGATGCACTTGAACGCAAGCCGCACGTCATCGACTTCGGAACGCAGATTGCGCACGGCGCTTTGCGCGCATTCGTCATGGGTGATCGTGGCGCGAATAACGAAGTAGCGACTCCAGACGACATTGCGCACATGAGCAAGCTCACAGAGGAAGCACTACGAGCAGGCGCCCTCGGCTTCTCAACTTCACGCACATCTTTGCACCGCAGTAAGAGCGGCGAACTTGTTCCCGGAACCACAGCAGCGCCAGACGAGCTTTACGGAATTGCCGATGCGATGAAACGAGTTGGTCATGGCATTTTTCAGTTTTCACCAGAGCATTCACAGGTACCCGTTGAAGAATGGCCATGGATGCAAGAACTTGCACGTCGCAGTGGCGCAACGGTAAGCGTGAACGTGAACCAACTGGACGACGGAAGTGAAGTGTGGCGCAAGACATTGGCACTACTTACGAAGGCACACGAAACGGGTGAGAAAATTGTGGCCCAAACTGCCGGACGTTCAATTGGCATTTTGATGTGCCTTGAAGGCAGCGTGCACCCACTGCTCGCCCACCCTGCGTATCACGAAGTGATGCACTTGCCATTTGCGGAACGTGTGGCTGCATTGAATGACCCAGTACGTCGCCAGCGCTTCATTGACGAAGTTCCACAAGATCGCTTCTATGAGGGCTTGGTTACAAAAGCGCTGAAGCGCATGTATCCAGTGACCAGCGGAAACATCGATTACGAGCCACATCCCTCGCAGTCCATTGGCGAACAGTCAAAGGCAACTGGCGTTCCTGCAATGAAACTGATTGTTGACCACATGCTGTCAAACGGCGGCAAAGGAATGATCTATTCGCCATTCTTCAACTACATGTACGGCGACCTCTCCATGACCTACGAAATGATGCAGCACCCGCAAACACGCAATGGCCTCAGCGACGCAGGCGCGCACTGCGGCGCAATTTGTGATGGTGGAATGCCCACATTCATGCTCACGCACTGGGTGCGCGATCGCACACGCGGACCAAAGCTCTCGCTCGAACACATTGTGTACCGCCAAACACGGCACACCGCAGAACTGCACGGCCTGTTGGACCGCGGCTTGCTGAGGCCAGGCATGAAAGCCGACATCAACGTTGTTGACTTCGACAACCTTGGCTTCGACATGCCGCAGATGGCTTATGACTTACCTGCAAACGGCCGGCGGCTTGTGCAGCACGCCAACGGTTACGTGAAAACCTTCGTTAGCGGTGTGCAAACCGTAGATAATGACGCGTTTACTGGCGAATTGCCTGGCGCACTCATTCGCGGACCACGCCGCTAAACACGAATTAGGAAGTCATTCCACCAAGGCCAACGAGGCCTCGCGCAAATTCAATTTCTCCCATGTGACGAAGTCCGTGTTGGTAGATCCAACACTCCACGGCGTCAAGAACGGTGATGCCCACTTCTCCTGCAACGCGTGCGCTGTAGGTGCTGGCAACTTGAGGTGGAAAGGGGCGCTGAATCACTACGCGAGTGAGTTCCTCTGGTTGCAACTGTGCGAGCCACTCGTGCACGCGATTGAACACAATCTGCAAATACTCCTGAAACGCTTCGTAGTTGCCAATGCGTTGTCCAATCATTTCCTCAACAGTTTTATGCTTGCCATGGTCGGCGATTGCCGGCATTACTCGCGCGTTCCATTCGTCATTCCACACCGGCATTTGCCCGGTAATCAACATGAACGACGAGTCAATCATGTTGGTGATATGAAACAGGCTGAATGCAATTGGCAACACGCCTTCGCGCTCGAAGTGATTGACATGATCGAGCGTCATGGTGCTGAGCGCCTGGTCGTAAAGCGAATGCAACGCCTTCATTCGGCGCTGCAGTGAATCAATAATCAGTTCGTTCGACATTGTTATTCCTTTGCTGCTTCTGCACGCATCTCTGCTTGCTCGTCAATTTTTGTTGGACGGCTACGAATTTCAAAAGTTGCTTTCTCAATCTTTCCCGTAAATGGAAATGGTGCAACATAGTCCGGACATACTGGCGATAACCGATCGCACCCCAAGTCCATTCCCATGCTTCCCAAAATTCTCATGATCTTTGGAATGTGCACACTTCCAACATCTTTTCCATCCACCATCAACGTCATAGTTCCGGTTTCACCTTCGCGATCAAATCGCGCAGCAAGTGCGTGCTTGCCTGGCTTCAACGAAAGAGGAGCTCCAACGCGTTGATGTTTGCCTAATGCGTTGTAATAGAAATGCAATTCACCGTTGCGAACGAACATGGAATGTCCAATGTTGTGTCCACCACGCGCATAAATGACACCTTCAAGCGGCGTGCTTCCCACTTCAATCTCTGCCGTAAACGTCCACGCACGGCCGCTCAACATCGGGCAAGCATCGGACGGGATGTGGGCAATCGGCGGATAGTACGTGTATGTATTGCCATAATGCGGCGAACCTGGACGAGACTTGCTGCCGAAGATTTCAATACCGCGGTCGTCGAGTGGAAGTACTCCGTACTTTTCTGCTTCTTCCCACCACAGTGCAATCATCTTCTTCAGGCGTTCTGGTTCTTTTGACGACAGGTCATGCATTTCAGAGAAGTCTTGGTTCAGGTTGTACAAGCCCCAGGTGTCGTTTTCGTACGGCACGTTTTGGTCATGGAATGTGACGGCTTTGTAGCCATCCGACCAAATGGCTCGGTGCCCCATCATCTCGAAGTACTGTGGCCCGCGCTTCGTTCCCTTCACCGGTCCACCAAATGTGTAGCGCAGGCTTTCACCATGCATTGCCATTTGTTCGTGACCGTTCAACGTTTTTGGCTGCTCAACACCGAGCGATTCGTACACGGTGGATGCAATATCGGAAATGTGGCAGAACTGAGTGCGCACTGCACCAGGGTCGGCAATTTCCTTTGGCCACTTGATGATGAGTGAGTCGCGAATTCCGCCACCGTATGTTTGCGATTTGTACCAACGACTTGGAGTGTTGCCAACTTGTGACCAACCCCATGGATAGTTGGAGTGTGCCTTCTTCGTGCCGATGTAGTCAAGCCTGTTAGCAACAATTTCGTCAACATTTTCCCATTCGTTGTTGAAGAAGCTCCACTCATCCATTACACCTTGTGGTCCGCCTTCGCGGCTCGCACCATTGTCCGACAACAACACAATCATGGTGTTGTCGGTCATTCCGCGTTCTTCCAAGAACGCAAGCAGTCTGCCAATTTGCGCATCAGTGTGATCGAGCATCGCAGCAAACGCTTCTTGCAATCTGCATGCAAACAACTGCTCGTTCTTCGTCAGTTCCACCCACGGGCGAACGCCAGGGTTGCGCATGGCAAGTGTGGTGTCTGGAGGAATAATTCCCATTTCTTTTTGTCGCGCAAATACTCGATCGCGATGCACGTCCCAACCCTCATCAAACTTGCCGCGCCATTTCGCCAAATACGCATCTGGTGCGTGGTGTGGTGCGTGTTGCGCGCCGAAGGCTAAGTACAAATAGAACGGGCGGTCTGGTCGAACCGACACCAAGTCACGAATCCAAGTTGTTGATTGATCAATCAAATCTTCGGTGAGGTGATAGCCCTCCTCCGGTGTACGCGGCGGAAGAATGTGCTGGTTGTCTTGCGTAAGTTCTGGATAGAACTGATCAGTTTCACCATTAAGGAATCCGTAAAAACGATCAAAGCCTTTTTGCAACGGCCAGTTGTGATGCGGTCCTGCTGCGGTGCACTCTTCCATTGGCGCCAAGTGCCACTTGCCTGCACAAAAAGTTGCATACCCCTGTGCGCGCAACACTTCGGCGATGGTTCCTGCACGTGGAGAAATTCCGCCGCGCATGTTTGGAAACCCCGTATTCCAGTTCGACACTCCACGCATGCCAACGGAGTGATGATTACGCCCTGTTAACAAAGATGCACGCGATGGTGAGCACAACGCCGTGGTGTGAAAACCCGTGTACCTCAGCCCAGTTGCAGCAAGTGCATCGATGTTTGGAGTTGGAATTTCGCTTCCGAAACAACTGGGGTGCGCAAAGCCCATGTCGTCAAACACAATGGTGATCACGTTTGGTCCACCAAGTGCCTTCGGCAACTCAGGCCACGAAGGAGTTGACTCCTGATAGGTGTTAGCGATCTTGCCTGTGAAGCCCGGCTCGTACTGACTCATGAGATTTGCCCCCTTGCACAGACTCTATGTTTTGTCATAGAGTCTGTCAAAACACATCAAGGGGGAAACGATGTCTGCAGAAGAAACACCAAATCTCAAGCACAAATACGGCCGAATTGACTTGGATTACGCCGCGAAGCTCGCAACTACGCCACCAGAACAAGACGGACCGATCTTCATGGTCAACCTGATGAAGTATCACGAAGTTGCGCAGTACAGCAGCACCGATGCACCACAAGTGAGTGGTCGCGAAGCTGACGACAAGTACAACCCTGCATCAATCTTGAACAAAATTGGCGCAGACATTGTGTTCGTTGCTGACGTAACGAAGAATCACATCGGTGATGAAGACTGGGATCGCATTGCCATCGTTCGCTACGCAACACGCAAATCATTCATTGACATGCAGCAGCGAAAAGACTTCGCCGAAAAGCACGAACACAAAGCGGCCGGCATGAAGCGCACCACCATCGTGTGTTGCAGGCCGGTGGATGAAGCGCTTGACACTCGGACTCGACCACAAGATTTTGGCTTGCGCAACATTGTCATGGTGGTTCGCCAAGCATCAGACCGCGAACAAGTCCTCAGTTCATTACCGAACGCAGTTGGCATGCGCGCCGAAGGCACCATTATTGGTGACGGTCGCAACTACGACACTGTGCAATTTGTTCACGTTGCAACCGAGCAAGAAGCAGATGCGCTCGTTACATCGATCAATGGACTTTCTTCTGGTGAGAGTTATGCAATGACGCTTTCCGCCTCAATTGACGGAATCACTTCATAGCCCAATGACCAGCATTCCGGTATCTGCAGTTGACGGTCGAAGCCTGCGTCGCGAACGCAATCGACAAGACATTGTTGACGCACTGCTTGGTCTCATTGAAAATGGAGAGACTGAAATCAGTGCAGCGCTCATTGCGAGCAAAGCAGGGTTGTCAGAAAGATCCATCTTTCGATATTTCGATGATGTAAATGACCTGTACCGCTCGGTTTGCGATCTGGCATTTTCGAAGGAAATTGAATATGCACTCATCGATGATGCAGGTGTCGGTTCACTTGATACGAAGATAGAAAACTTCGTCAATCAGCGCGTTCGTATTTACACCATGAACGAAAAGATTGCTCCAGCGGCACGATCGTTTGCATTCAAGAATCCGATCATCAAGAACCAACTTGTTTTTGGGCGAAAATTGCTTCGTACTCAAATCATCAAACACTTCGCCGAGGAACTTTCGGTGTTTGACAAACAGCAACAGCAAGTTGCAGTGGCCATCATCGATTCACTAACCACATTTGAGTACTACGACATGATGCGCTCAGACCAAAAAATGTCAGTTCTGGCCATTAAGTCAGTACTTACCGAGTCGATTCGAAAGGCACTTCAATGAAAGCACTACGCACACCCGATGATCGGTTCGCCAATCTTGCCGATTATCCCTTCGCTCCAAATTATGTGGAGATCAACGATCTTGATGGCGGAAAACTTCGTGTTCATTACATAGATGAGGGTCCGCGCGAGGGCGACATCGTGCTCCTCATGCACGGCGAACCATCGTGGTCGTACTTGTACCGCAAAATGATTCCCATACTGGTTGCAGCAGGCCACCGCGTGATTGCCCCAGACCTTGTCGGTTTTGGAAAATCAGACAAACCAACTGAAATGACTGACTATTCGTATTCACGCCACGTGCAATGGATGGCAGAGTTGCTCTTTGATCACTTGTCCATTCGCAAGACCACATTCTTTGGCCAAGACTGGGGCGGGCTTGTTGGACTGCGCCTCGTCGCAGCAGAACCCGAGCGTTTTTCACGCATTGTGGTGAGCAACACCGGTCTTCCAACTGGCGAACAGCCACCAACCGATGCATTTATTGCTTGGCGTGACTTCTCTCAGAATTCAAAAGTGTTCCCAATTGGCACAATTGTCAATGGCGGCAGCGCAACAGACTTAAGTGCAGCAACTATCGCTGCATACGATGCGCCATACCCCGACGACACCTACAAAGCCGGCGCGCGAATTTTCCCTTCGTTTGTTCCAACATCAGTTTCCGACCCTGCTCACAACGACAATGTTGCTGCATGGGAAATACTGAAGAAGTTTGAGCGACCAGTGTTGTGCTGCTTTGGCGACAAAGACCCAGTTACCAAAGGTGGAGCAAAACCGTTCATGAAGTTGATTCCTGGAGCACAAGGTCAACCGCACGTCACCATCGAAGGCGGTGGACATTTCGTGCAAGAAGATAAGGGCGAAGAAGTCGCTGCACTCATCAATTCATTCATCGCATCAACACCTCTGTAAAGGAAACCAACATGGAAATCACACTGCTCGGTACTGGAAGTCCGCTACCCGACCCACGTCGAGGCGGGCCAGCAACATTGGTTCGCGCGGGTGGACAGACCATCTTGGTTGACGCTGGACGCGCAGTGGTCATGCGACTTGCGGGAGCAGGCACGTTGCCCGTGTTGCTCAACGCAGTGCTCATTACCCACCTGCACAGTGACCACATCACCGATCTCAATGACGTCATCACTTCACATTGGGTAATGACGGGTCAAGAAACTCCACTTGTGGTGTACGGCCCTCCGGGAACGCAAACCGTCGTTGATGGAATTTTGATGATGCTTGCACCAGACATTTCATACCGTCTGGCCCACCACACCGACACGCTTACCTATAAGCCAAAAGTTGTGGTTACCGAAGTGCATCCAGGTGCAACGTTTGCCATTGGCGATGTGCAGGTAAAAGTCGCACGCACGCACCACCAACCAGTTGAGCCAACGGTTGCATTCCGCTTGGAACACGACGGCAAGTCAGTAGTGCTTGGTGGCGATGGCATTCCTTGCGACACGCTGGACGAAATTTGTGCAGGTGCCGATGCCTACGTGCAGACCGTGATCCGCGAAGACTTGGTGAAGCTCGTTCCTAACAAGCGATTCCTCGACATTTTGGACTACCACTCAACGGTTGAGCAGGCTGCACAAACAGCAACTAAGGCTGGCATTAAGAAATTAATCCTTACGCATTACGTTCCATCGATGCAGCCAGGTCAAGAAGAGGAATGGCGCGCATTTGCTGCGAAGTATTTCGATGGCGAAATCGTGCTTGGTGACGACCTCACCACCACCACCATCTAACCCTCTGTTGGGTCTGTCACTGCAATTCCACTTTCGGACGCAGCGGCACACAGTCTTTTGTCCGAACTAGAGAAGAGATCGGCGCGCACCATGAGTGCGGTTGCTAAATGAATTGCATCCGCGCTCTTCAATGGCAATTCCTTCACCAGCTCACACGAGGCGTCAATTACCTCAGAAGTGATGTCCACGAGAACCACATCTGCAAATAATTTGTCCATTGCATTCAGACGCGCCCGCATAGCACTTGCTGAAATACTTCCCTCGCGTACTTTTCTCATGAGTGCAGAATGCATTTCAGTACGTGTCAACTGAGAGCACACCTTTTCATCACTGAGATTCCAGATGTTTAAGTTTTCTTCAGAACCGATTTCTTTGATGATGAATTTGAGGAGAGATGAAGTATCAAAATAGGTGATCATTATCTACGATCTTCAATAACTGCTTCAGAGAGACTGAAGCCGAGATCTATTGGCGGTGGAAGCTTTTTACGTCTCGTAAGAGCTGGTCGCGCCTTACCTTCGGCAATTAAACGTTCGAGTATGAGTTTTGATTCACTGACTGGGCTAATGCGCGCAACCGGTTTTCCGTGTTCTGTCACGATGATTTCGTCTCCCTTTTGGACACGATCGATGTACTTACTCAATTGGCTCTTCAAGTCGCGGATTCCAACTTCAACCTGACGGGTTTGAGCGATTTTCTTCATCTTCTAATTGTAGTCACATCTATCTTTGATAATGACCACAATTTTCCTACACCCACATGGGTGAAGTTATGTGTGGGCCTAACCCTCTTGGCGGAAGCCCCATTCAACGCCCTGCGGGGTATCGCGAACCTCAACGTTGATTTCGGCGAAACGATCGCGAATCATGTCGGAAAGATCAAAGCGCTTATCTGAGCGCACCTGTGCACGAAGGTCAAGCAGAATCTGCACGAATGGCCCAACAACTTCGCGAGGGTCACGCAACCCACCTGTGGCAGCACCCGCAAGACGCGTCACCATGCTGCGCAGCACACTGCGCGCATAATCAGCGTCCGAGCTCTGCAGAGTGTCAATAGACCATCCAGCAATAGCGTCATCAAGTTCTAATGCCGCACGTGCGGCTGCATCTGCATCCGCGTTATCAATTGCCGTCTGAAACGCAATGTTTAGTCGATCGGTAGCTTGGCGCAGATTGCTATCTGCTGTTTCAACAACTGCTGGGGCAACTGGTTCAGTTACAGCAACTACCGATGCAACTGCATCCGACCATGGGTTGCGCAAACGATCAATGGAAAACACTTCGCCGCTTGCAATTTCAGCTGTCGCGCCGCGTAGACGAATGCTGATCACTCCCTTGCCCACCACCGTTGCCGTATTTGCATCGAGGTCAAGTATCAGGCCGGTGTGTTCATCTACGCCCAAAACAAATACATCGTCTGGCAACTCGGTTTCCATCACCGAAAGGCGTCGCTCGCCCATGTAACAAAAACGAGTGTCGTGGTGACCGCCTTCTGCATTGTTGTAATGCGGAATCACCACAGCATTAATGCCAATTTCGCCAAGAATATCTAGACCCTCTAACCAATACGGGTTTGCACCTGCTTTGTAAATCTCGTACACAGGAAGGGTGAATCGTCCGAGCGTCAGTGCAGCGGCAGATGCGAATGTCACTACTCCACCATCTCGCAACTTCTTCACCAGCAATCCAGCAAGTGCGCTTCCATGCCATTGACGCAATGCATACGTTGGTGATCCTGGGCCGGCAAACACATAATGCGCATCGGCAACAAGTTGCAGACCGCGTTCAACAGCTAATGCATCCGCATCAATCAATTGCGTTAGCCCAGCAACGTCCAACTTCATGTTGATGCTGGTGTTGAAATACTCCACTGCCTTTGAAGCCAGTTCTGGAGCATTCTCTTGAAACCCGTACGGCGTGTCGAGCAACGTTGCGCGAGCAGGGTTAGGCAGCATCCGCGAAATCAAGCGGTGCGTTGGCACCATGGTCGGCGCAGTTTCACCTGATCCCATAATCACCAACATGTGCGGAAGCGTCATGTAAAGAACCCATCTAGTGTTGCGGCATGCACAACTTGTGCAAAGCGCACGGGGTGTTGTGCATGCAAATCGTGATCTGCAGGACTAAACCATTCAACCCGCACTTTGGGCACACTGTGCAATGCGCGTTCCACTGCCTGACGTTTTGTATCTGAAAACACTCCGCCTGGGCCTTCTGCAGGAACGAACATCACCGGAACCGAGATGTCCTTATATATATGAGTGGGTCTGTGTTCCCACAAGCCGCGCAACACCATGAGGTGACGCTCCAACGTAAGCCATGGGCGAATGGTTCCATCTTGCAACTGTTCGAAGTTTGCCATGCTGCCGTCAATGCCAGTTTTTGGCCAGTCTGAATGCGCGCTCTCCATATATCCGCGCATGCGCGATACAGGAGTGCCCAACAAATTCGGCGGACGAAGTGCAACAGAGCATTCTTCCCACTGTGGAAAATGTTCTTGCAATTCCAAGAATCCGCCGTCTACCGCTACGACTCCACGAACAAGTTCGGGAAAAACATGCGCAAGTTCAACGACAACGTTGCCGCCCCAAGATTGACCTGCAACAACAGGTCGTTCGTAACCTTGCGATGCAAGTACTCGCAAAACACCAGCTACATCATTCGTCACCGTCTGCATGTCGTAGCCATTGTCGGGTTTTTCACTCAAACCGTGGCCACGCAAATCCACTGCAACTACCGCATGGCCAAGCGAGGCAAACTCGAGAGCTGCCCCTTCCCACAACATTGCATTCGATGCCAGGCCATGAATCAATACCAAAGGGACAGCTGACGCTTCTGCCGGGTTGCCCCAGCGCACTGTTCGTAACGTCACGCCGGTGCCACCATCCACCATCACCGTGGTGCACTCAGCAGAATTCATAGCAATCACACTACGCTTCACATGCAATGAAGCCGAATGTTCTGCTCATAACTTTGGATCAATTCCGTGCGGATTGCTTGTCTATTGCAGGTCATCCACTTGTTCGAACTCCAAATCTTGATCGACTCGCTCGCCAAGGCGTCCGTCTTACTCAGCACTACAGCCAGTGCGCACCATGCAGTCCTGGTCGCGCCAGTTTGTACACGGGCATGTATCAAATGAATCATCGAGTTGTTGCTAACGGCACTCCGCTCAATGGACGATTTGACAACGTTGCACTGCTTGCACAGCGGGCCGGTTATTCGCCAGTGTTGTTTGGTTATACCGACCAAGCAATTGACCCGCGCGATGTTGAAGACCCAAACGATTCACGACTGAAAACCTACGAAGAAGTACTTCCCGGTTTTGATTGCAAGCTGTTCATTCCCGAGCCACACACATTGTGGATTGAACACCTTCGCGCGAACGGTTTCGATGTACCGATGAATGCACAGCAGGCACTACTGAGCGAACCATCACGTCCAGCAGAATTCGGAATGTCAGCATTTCTTACCGATCACTTTCTTGCATGGTTGCGCGAACAAGATGGACCGTGGTTTGCACACGCCAGTTACCTTCGTCCGCATCCTCCATATTCCGCTGCAGGAAAATGGTCTACCGCGTACAACCCAGCAGATGTGCCAATGCCCATTGCTCCATCGGATGAGCGTCACCCATTCCACGATTTCGCAATGCAAATTCCTGGTGCTGCTGCGCCGACCAACGAAGAAGAAGTTCGACACATGATTGCGCAGTACTACGGCATGATCGGCGATGTTGACGAGCAGTTAGGCCGCGTGTGGGACACGCTTGTTGAACTTGGCATGTGGGAAAACACTGTCATCATCGTGACCTCAGATCATGGCGAACAATTGGGCGATCATGGCCTAAAAGAAAAACTGGGTTTCTTTGATCAGAGCTATCACATTCTTGGAATTGTTCGCGACCCTCTCCACACTTCTCAACATGGAACTGCCGTCACAGAATTCACCGAGAATGTCGACATTGTTCCCACCATTGCCGAAGCAATAGGTCAACCTGTACCAAAACAATGTGATGGCTTACCGCTCACACCGTTTCTCCGAGGCGAACCACTACCGCAGTGGCGAGATGCCGCATCGTACGAATACGACTGGCGTCACTATTTCATTCGCATGGGTGAACGCGACTGGCCGTGGGATCAACGACTAGAAAAACAACACCTTGCTGTGCGGCGTTATAACGACAAGGCATACGTGCAATTTGGTGACGGATCATGGCTGGCATTCGATCTTGCTGCAGACCCAACATGGCGCACCCCGATCTCCGATCCGTCTCTCGTTCTCTCCATGGTGCAAGACATGTTGGTGTGGCGTTCGCGTCACACCAACCGCGAACTCACGGGAATGCTCATGGAAGACGGCGGGATCGGCGAATGGCCGCCTGGCGTTTCGTGGCGTAACTGAATTCACGCCCTCGATCCGACTTCACACAAATAGCGCCAATTACTATCTATTTGTTCCTTGAGCCGACCCCCTGTTGGCCTTGCACAGAAAGACCCCCTCATGCTTGCTGCAATTGCTCGTTTTAGCGTTCGTCATCGCCGAATCATGGTGTTCGGAATCTGGATACCAGTCCTTGTCATCGTTGGCTTGCTTTCAGGGAAATTGGGTAGCAACTTCAGCACTCAATTTGAGTTGCCACAAAGCGAAGCAAATGACGTTCAGAAACTGCTTGAGTCAAATAGCCCGAACAAAGCAGGCTTCTCTGGCGAGATCGTGTTCTCATCGGCAAATGGCGTGAACTCTGATGACGTCACTGCTGCGCTTGCGCCATTTTTTGACAAGGTTGATGCGCTGGAAGGCGTGACCGTTACTTCTCCATTCAGCGAAACATCTCAAGGCCAGATAAATCAAGCGGGCACAACGGGTTTTGCGTCGCTCGATGTTTCGCTGCGCTCGCAGACAGAACTGCTCACACTTTCTGAAGACATCCAAGAGATTGGTCGCGAAGTTTCCATTGAGGGCCTGACCATTGAGTACGGCGGCAATATCTTTGCTGCATTTGAATTGCCAGCATCTGAGGCTTACGGCTTGCTTGCAGCGATGATCATCTTGGTTCTTGCGTTCGGTTCGGTACTTGCAATGGGCTTGCCCATCGGCACCGCACTTCTTGGACTTGGAGTTGGCTCATCGTTAGCAATCATCCTTAGCCATGTCGTGCCAATGCCCGACTTCACCACGTCGCTTGTCGCCATGATCGGACTTGGCGTTGGCATTGACTATGCACTGTTTATTGTCACGCGATATCGAGAAGGGCTTGCAGAGGGTCTCTCCGTCGAAGAAGCAGTTGTTGATGCAGTTGATACTTCGGGTCGCGCAGTAATTTTTGCGGGAATCACCGTCATCATTTCGCTTCTCGGTTTGTTCGTCATGGGTCTTGCGTTCGCTCGCGGACTTGCAGTTGGTGCAGTAATTGGAGTTCTCGTCATGATGCTTGCATCAGTGACACTTCTTCCATCACTGCTCGCCATGGTCAAACACAAAATTGGCGTCACTACCTGGTCGGCAATTGCCTCACTTGGCTTGTTCATCATTGGCGCACTCATTGCGGTGATCACCGAAACGTTGGTCTTCCTGCTCATCGGTGTTGGTGCAGCTGTCATCACTACTGCTGTGAGTTTTTTCATCAAGCCAATGCGCCGCCATCTCCCGCATCGTGCACAAAAAGCCAAGGAGCTCACGTTCTGGTATCGCTGGAGTCGCTTTATTCAGCGTCGCCCATGGACCGCAGCACTCAGTGCGTCAGCCGTGTTGCTCATCCTCGCATCACCGCTCATTTCACTGCGCTTAGGTTTTGGTGACAACGGAAACGCGCCTGAGTCCACAACGGTGCGCCGCGCGTACGACATGTTGGCTCAAGGTTTCGGGCCTGGATTCAACGGTCCACTGTTCATCACCGTGCAAGGAGAGACAGCGCAATCACCTGAAGCATTGCAAGGCTTTGTTGACACGCTCAACAACACTGCTGGCATTGCATACGCGCAAGGCATGCCAGCATCGCAAGACGGAAGCTTGTCGCTCGTCATGGCCTACCCAACTACTTCGCCGCAAGACATCAAAACCGAGCAATTGATTCACGAGTTGAGGTCAACGGTCATTCCACAAACTGGAGTTGATGCAAAAGTCGGTGGTTTCACTGCAGCCGGAGTCGACTTCGCCGAATCAATTGGCAGCCGAATGCCATATCTCTTCATTGGCGTGCTATCGCTGTCGTTTTTACTGCTCATGGCAGTGTTTAGAAGTTTGCTTGTTCCCTTGAAGGCAGTGATCATGAACTTGCTGTCCATTGGTGCTGCATACGGTGTCATTGTTGCCATCTTCCAATGGGGATGGGGAATGAACCTCATCGGAGTCGGCAAAGCCGGACCAATTGAAAGCTGGGCTCCGATGATGCTGTTTGCCATCGTGTTCGGATTGTCAATGGACTACGAGGTGTTCTTGCTGTCGCGAGTAAAAGAGGAATACGACCGCACTGGCGACAACGCGTCAGCAGTAGCCGATGGACTCACAGCAACAGCACGTGTAATCACGGCCGCTGCACTCATCATGGTGTGTGTGTTTGCCGCATTCGTATTAGGTCACGACAGACAACTCAAACTCTTTGGGCTTGGGCTTGCACTCGCAGTGTTCATCGATGCCACTTTGGTTCGTATGGTGTTGGTGCCAGCAACCATGGAACTCCTTGGCGATCGCAACTGGTGGCTACCAGCCTGGATTAATCGCGTGCTTCCAAAGATTGATGTTGAAGGTCACCATGTGGTGCACTCCGAAGAGGCAACAAACAAAAGCGTTGTTTGACAGTTAAAACTTCACCATGCAGCTGCGTGGGCCGTGCACTTGACCGCCGGCCCATGTAACAGTTGCTGGGTCTACGAGTTCAAACTCAGGAATTCGCTCAAGCCACGTTTGTAGCGCAACACGCACTTCCAATCGAGCCAAGTTGCTACCTGCGCAACGGTGAATTCCTGAACCGAATGCCACGTGGCGATTGTGTTCGCGATCCAGAATCACTTCGTCTGGGTTTTCGAACTGTCGCGGGTCGCGGTTAGCCGCAGGGAATGCCATGAGCACCCTGTCGCCTGCCTTCATTGGACAACCCTGAAACTCAATGTCGCGATCAACAATGCGAGCCATTGTTACTGGTGCATATACGCGCAATAGTTCTTCAATGGCTGTTGGCCATAGGTCATCGTTTTCACGCAATTGCTTGCGATGCTCTGGGTGTTGGGCCATGTGCCACATCACCGAACCAATTGCCGACCATGTGGTGTCAATTCCTGCAACCAACATTAGGTTGCACACACCAAGCACGTACTCAATTGGAACTTTCTTGCCTTCAACTTCAGTGTTCATTAACTCTGAAATCAAGTCGTTTTCGCGCGGGTTCTTTTTGCGATCTTCAACCTGAGCGAGGAAGTATTCGATAATTGCCAAGCGACTGCGCTTACGCAGTTCTACGTCGTGCATGTTTTCCAACACACCACGCACCCAACCTGTAAAGGTTTCTTCCATGTCGAGTGGAACGCCGAGCATGTTGGAAATAACACGAACTGGAATGTGCTGTGCGTAGTCGGCTGCAGCATCTGCAGTACCTTTGTCAATGAACTCATCAATCAACGCATTGCACAAATCGCGCGTGCTCTGTTCGTACTTCGCCACTGCTTGTGGTGCAAACACAGGAAGAATCAAACGTCGATGCCAATGATGATCTGGCGGATCTGACGTGATTGGCGGTGCAGCAACGCCACCGTAAGCACCTTCTGCTTGACCAGGAGGTGGAGGCATTACCAAAATGCCACGTGATGTGAAGATTTCATACTCTTGCGCTAACGCAACAACATCTTCATAACGAGTTGGCAACCACGAACCTTCGTAACGCTCGGTGCGCGCAATCGGGCATTCCGATTCGCGAATCTCGCTGTAACCCGGATACGGATTGGCTACAAAGCCAGGCTCAAAAATGTCGTAGTCAGTAAGCAGGCTCTCAACTGGTTTACGTGTGTCGGTCATAATAAACCCCCCAGGTTCACTATTCGCTAATGATAATTGCTCGTTCCGGGCAATTTGCCTCGGCGCGACGCGCTTTCCCTTCAAGCTCTGCAGGGATGTCGCCATCGATCAACACTTTTGCGTTGCCCAACTCATCGCTACCAAATACTTCTGGCGCGGCAATGGCACACATTTGATGTCCGTGGCATGAACCCATATCTACAGAAACTTTCATACCCACAGACTAACGATCTCACCTTTGGGGTGTGGTGTCGGAGGTCTACCGTCAACTTGCGATTAGCCTTATTTGGTGCCCAGTTTTGACTCCATGATCGCCTTTGCGATCGCATCTCTGGCTCTTCTCGTAATCCCCGGGCCAGCAGTGTTGTACGTGATTAATCGAAGCATCTCAGATGGTCGAAGCATTGCTCTTGCAGGCGTTGCTGGTCTTGAACTGGGCAATTTTGTTCACGTTGTTGCTGCAACTATCGGACTTTCAGCTGTAATTGCAGCGTCTGCAACCGCGTTTGGAATCGTGAAATGGATCGGTGCTGGTTACCTGGTTTTCATCGGCTTACGAACGTTGATCAAGAAGCCGCCAACCATGGAAGCACAGACATCTTCATTGTCTCGAGGAAAAAGTTTCACCCAGGGAATTATCGTCAATACGTTCAACCCCAAGGTCGCCCTGTTTTTCCTTTCGTTTCTTCCCCAGTTCATTGATGAAAAGTCGGGCTCCGCGGCTCTGCAATCACTGATCCTTGGATCGCTGTTTGTGGCCATCGGTTTATGCACGGACGGGATGTACGCATTCTTGGCAAGTGCACTACGGACCACCTTGCTGCGCGGTAAATCGCTGCCCTTTGTGCAACGCTATGTCGCCGGGACAGTCTTTATCGCGCTCGGTCTCATCGCATCTACTACTCGAAGGGCATAACTCATGTCATATGTTCAACTGAAACAACGACTCGATGCTGGCGACGTAATAGTTCTCGATGGAGGTACGGGCACCGAGCTTGAGCGCCGTGGCGTCCCAATGAGTCCAGAAGCATGGTGTGGTCCTGCAACTTTGGGTAACGCAGAGTTACTCACTCAAATTCATCTCGACTACATCAAGGCTGGCTCAGACGTGATTACCGCGAACACATTCGCGTCCTCACGATTGATGCTGACTGATGCAGGGTTTGGCGATCGAGTGGAGGAAATCAATCGAATCGCAGTCGAGGCTGCACTCCGTGCACGCGACTTGGCACCTGCAGGACGAAACATTGCCGTTGCTGGTTCCCTTTCCCACATGGTGCCCGTTGCCGAGGGCACGGCTGTTGTCGACCCAAAGAAAACGCCACCACTCAACCAAATCTCTGACGCTTTTTTCGAACTCGCAAATGTGTTGAAAAGTTCGGGAGTAGATCACATCATGCTGGAAATGATGTACGAACCAACGCGCATTCCGCTTGCGCTCGAAGCAGCACTTTCCACCGGCCTCCCCGTGTGGTTCGGTATGAGCGCGCGTCGCACCGCAGACGGCAAGGTGGTGTCGTTCCACGCGTTTGACGATTTACCTATCGATGAGATAACTCGCTTCATTCCCAAGCAGGGTGTCGATGTGGTTGGTGTGATGCACACCGGAGCCGAACTTATTTCCGAGTGTCTTGCCACCATTCGCAAAACATTCGATGGCCCACTATCTGCATACCCAGACTCGGGTTATTTTGAAATGCCTGACTGGCAATTTGTCGATCTGATTGAACCGGCACGACTCGAATCTTTTTATCGTCAGTGGATGAACGAAGGTGTTCAACTCATTGGTGGTTGCTGTGGCTTAACTGTTGAACATATTGATGCTGCACAACGTGTTCGACTTAATCAATAGTTTTAATAATGCGTCGAAACGTCAGATTAATTCTCGGCCCAACTTGGCTTGCTGTCTTTGCAATTTGATGCACCCAACAGTGCTGCGAAAGGCCCGACATCACCAGTAACGATCCATCTTCCAAGTCGGCGCGCACCGTTTCTTTCGTTGCCTTGTGACGCAGATCGAAACGCCTTGTTGCGCCAAGGCTGACCGAGGCAATAGTTGGCTCTCGGCCATTGATCGCCTCGTTGTCGCTGTGCCAACTGACGCTGTCCTTACCATCGCGATACAAATTGACAAGCACAGAGTTAAACGCGGCACCCGTGAACGTCTCTAGTTCCGCTCTGATTTGCTCCAGTAGCGGTGTCATCGGGTGCGCAACACGAACGACACCCGAGTATTCGTAGTTGACACCAGTGTCGGAATACCACGTGGACAACCCAGCCTGGGCATGTTTCTTGCCGAAGATGATCATTTCGGGTTGCTCCCACGCGGTTTGCTGCATCAGTTCCGAATACATTTCGGCGCTGCGATGCACATCAAAAAAGCGAGGCTGCAACACGGCGCTTCCATCAAACGGAAGCAACTCTTGCGGTTCGGAAAACAGGCTTTGGGTAGTCACTTGTAGCGCCAATTCTGACACGGCTGATACCGTCGAACAATGACGAATTGGCAAGATCTCAGCGCCCGTGCATCACTCGCCTCTCATCGGCTTATCGGTTGGATTTACTGGGACCCAGACGCCATCGCTCGGTTCACTGCGCTCGGAGTTCCAAACGGCATTGGTTATTACGTCACCAGCAGGGCAGCTCCTTTGGCTGCAGCTGGCAACAATGCCGTGACCGCAGCGTTTTATACCATTCGCGCCGAATTCATAAACCTCAGCCTCGACATTGCCCGTCAACACACAACATTCGAAGATACGTATCGCGTTCGCAACGAGGCCGTGGTTCGCGGGTTACACGACTATTCGCCAGCAATCGTCGATGGCCTAGCGGCACTTGCACCTGCACTGTGGCAG
>Ga0208485_1000033_pt1 | contig 42760 bp, 41 predicted proteins | sample LakMenEpi27Jul12_FD_150707 | JGI IMG/M metagenome (GOLD analysis project Ga0208485, IMG submission 150707) | Freshwater microbial communities from Lake Mendota, WI - 17JUL2012 deep hole epilimnion (SPAdes) | ecosystem: Environmental > Aquatic > Freshwater > Lentic | place: Lake Mendota, Madison... | reverse complement strand
CAAAGATAATTGGCAAGATAACCCACCAACCACCTGCGCGATAAAGATGCGGCGTGTAAATAATTGCTACCCAGCCGAGGATTAAATAGTTAGCTACATATAACCAACGTGGTGCGCCAACCCAGAAAACTCGAACCGCGACACCAATTAATGCACCAGTCCAGATAACTGAAAGCAGAATTGTGCGATCGCGACCTTCTAGCAAAGTAACGGCAAAGGGCGTATATGAACCAGCAATTAACAAATTGATGTTTGCGTGATCCCAACGGCGCCAAATTTTCTTCTTAGCTGGTGACCACGGAACGCGATGATAAATTGCCGAAACACTAAATAACAAAATCGCAGTTATCGAGTACAGCGCAATTGCGAACTTAACTGAATTGCGACTTAGTAGAAAGAGTACGAGCGAAGCGATGATTACGGCCGGGGTTGCACCTAAGTGAAACCAACCACGCAACTTTGGTGGTGATACCGGATTAGTCGGCGGCGCTACCGGAATAGACATTGGGTTGCTCGCTCTCACCTAATTAACTTGAGCGGAGCCTAACTTGTAAATGATGTCACAGCATCACTTAATCTTCTTGACTAGTGATTTACTAGATTATTTGACCTTTTAGCCGGCTTACTCACTAGTAGAGTTTAGTTTTCGCCGCGAATCGCTTTTTCAATCTGGCCAATGTGATCAAGTGGGTGCGCCGTGTAATAACGACACCATTTTTCAATTGAGAATTCACCACTCTCTGAATGAACCCCTGTCTTGCTTAAATCTGCTTCAGTTAATCGTTCAATCATGATTAGCGATGAGGCACGAACAGCGCTAAAAACTTTGACTGAGAAATCAATTGGCAGAGTCGAGTACCCCAACACCGCAGAAGCACTCCAAGCATTTTCATCATAACCTTGGATTACTGTGCCTTCAGGCTCAGCAATCAAGCGGCGGATACGCGCATATGACTGAGCTTCGGAATCTGCCATGTGGTGAATTACTTGGCGCGCAGACCAACCTTCAGGATGCTTAGTATCTAATTGATCGGACGAAATCGAGTTAACTAATTTCTCAAACTCTTCGGTGCTCTTACGGTAAGCAGCGGCAATATCTTTGATGGTCATATCAACTCTCCCGTATTGTTAAAACAATAATTTGAACAGAGTTGAACTATAGATTGCTTTAGATAATCTCTGCCAATAATTGCGTTACTCGACGCTTGATTTCATCACGAATAATTCGAACTGGCTCAATTCCTTGCCCAGCTGGATCTTCGAGAACCCAATCTTCGTACCGCTTGCCTGGGAAGAACGGGCAGGTGTCGCCACATCCCATAGTGATCACTACATCAGATTCTTGAACTGATTCGGTAGTAAGAATTTTAGGAACTTCGTGAGCAATATCGATTCCTAGTTCAGCCATTGCTTCAATAGCGACTGGATTAATTGTTTCTTTCGGTGCCGACCCCGCTGAAAGTACTCGTACTTTTCCACCTGATAGCGAAGTCATAAACCCTGCTGCCATTTGTGATCGGCCAGCATTGTGAACACATACGAAGAGAACTGTTGGTTGCTTTGTTTCATTGCTCATGGTTTAAATGCTAAACCCATCGTTCAAGAAATAATCTGGGTTTAAGTGAACATCTGATTAATGAATTGATTGAATTAGCAACTTAACTGCTGTGTGCGGGAGGCGGGACTTGAACCCGCACGTCCGAAGACACAGGTTCCTAAGACCTGCGTGTCTGCCATTTCACCACTCCCGCTTAAGAGTGCTTACCGTGCCCAACCTTGCTTTGTATCTACCTGGATTCCAACCATCCATGATTCGAATCATGTCCGATTGCTGTCCGCTAGATACTGGGCAAGATTAGAGGTAAATTCGACATAGTTACAAACGAGAGCCTACGAAAGGGTCAACCAATGGCTTTAGCGCCCACCGCAGCAGATAAATTCACCTTTGGCCTCTGGACTGTTGGTTGGCAGGCCCGCGACCCATTCGGAGATGCAACCCGCGAAGCGCTCGACCCAGTTCGTACAGTAAATGAGCTTGCTGCGCGCGGCGCTTACGGTGTTACTTTCCATGATGACGATCTGATTCCTTTCGGAAGCAACGATGCTGATCGTCAGTCACATATTGATCGCTTTAAAGCCGCCCTTGCCTCGTCGGGCATGAAAGTTCCAATGGCAACCACCAATCTATTTAGCCACCCAGTGTTTAAAGATGGTGCATTTACTTCTAATGATCGCGATATTCGTCGTTATTCAATTAAAAAAACAATGCGTAACATCGATCTTGCGGCTGAACTTGGCGCTGAAATTTATGTAGCTTGGGGAGGTCGCGAAGGCGCTGAATCAGATGGCGCTAAAGATGCCTACGTCGCACTTGATCGATTCCGCGAAGCATTTAACGTACTTGGCCAATATGTTTTAGATAATGGTTACAACCTTAAGTTTGCGATTGAACCAAAGCCAAATGAACCACGTGGTGATATTTTCTTGCCCACAATTGGTCACGCCTTAGCATTTATTAATTCACTAGATCACCCAGAATTAGTTGGCCTTAATCCAGAAGTCGGTCACGAACAAATGGCTGGCTTGAACTTTGTTCACGGAATTGCGCAAGCACTTTGGCATAAGAAGTTATTCCATATTGACCTAAATGGTCAGCACGGCCCGAAGTATGATCAAGATTTAGTTTTTGGTCACGGTGATTTGAAGTCAGCCTTCTTCTTAGTTGATCTCCTTGAACGCTATAACTACAGCGGCCCAAAGCACTTTGATTACAAGCCCGCTCGTACTGAAAGCGATAAAGGCGTTTGGGAATCAGCCTCTGCAAATATGCGCACTTATTTGGCGCTTAAAGAGCGCGCATTAGCTTTCCGCAATGATCCACGGGTAATTAACGCGATGGCAGAGTCCAACATTCCGGGCTTAGCCGAACCAACTTTTGCACCAGGTGAAACATGGCGCGACTTGGCAAACGAATTCCTCGATATTGAGTCAGCTGGCAAGCGTGGATATCACTATGAAGCACTAGATCAGTTAGCAATTGAGCATCTGATGGGTTTGAAATAATTTAACTGTCCAAAACCGACGAAAGCCCAATTAACTAGCCCGCTAGTGAGAGGGCGAAGAGATAACCAGTAGCTAGAAGCGAGATAGATAGGTGTAACGGTAACCTTGCGCGGTGAGCCCAGAAATCAGCACCAGCGCCGAAGCTACCCAGGATGCGCAAACCGCCCTCGAGGCGCACATCTTGGGCGTAATCGCGCTGGCAATCTCGCGAGGTGCTTTTGCTGGCGAGATTCCCGCCAGTGTTCGGCTCGAGCGGCCTAAAAATCGCGATCATGGTGATTACGCAACCTCAATTGCGCTGCAGTTAGCTAAAGCGGCTGGAATTGCGCCGCAAGAAGTAGCGAAAATAATAGCTGCAGATTTAACTGCCCTCGATGCGATAACTTCGGTTGATATCGCTGGCCCAGGTTTTATCAACATAACTTTAAATCGCACTAGCCAAGCCGAGCTAGTTCGCACGATTTTATCTGCCGGCGATAAGTATGGTCACGGTGATTCGCTAACTGGCGTAAGTATCAACCTCGAATTTATTAGTGCAAACCCAACTGGGCCGCTGCACTTAGGTCACACACGTTGGGCAGCAGTGGGTGATGCACTTGGTCGCGTTCTAGCTGCCGCTGGCGCCAAAGTAACGCAAGAGTTTTATATCAACGACCGCGGAAACCAGATGGATTTGTTTGGTGCATCCGTGGAAGCAGCAGCACTTGGCTTGCCGATTCCAGAAAATGGTTATCAAGGCGAATACATTGGCGACTTAGCTAAAACTTTAGTGGCCGAAGATAAAAGCATTTTAGATTTATCAGGTGAAGCTCGCACAACAGAATTCCGTGAGCGTGCCTATAAGTTACAACTTGCCCAACAACAAGGTGTGCTTGAAACATTTCGTACTCATTTCGATGTTTGGTTCTCCGAGCGCACTCTGCACGAAAGTGGCGCTGTCGAACATGGCATGGATAAATTGCGCAAGCAAGGACACGTTTTTGAACTCGAAGATGCAACCTGGTTGCGCACCACCGACTATGGCGATGACAAAGATCGGGTATTAATCAAAAGCGATGGCTCGTATACCTATTTCTCATCAGATACCGCGTATTACATCAATAAGCGCGAACGTGGCTTTGATATCTGTATCTACATGTTGGGTGCAGATCACCATGGCTATGTAGGGCGCTTAAAAGCCACTGCTGCTTGCGCCGGAGATGACCCTGAGTACAACGTGCATGTGCTGATTGGTCAGCTAGTAAAGATTATGGAAGGTGGCGAAGAGGTAAAACTCTCCAAGCGCGCCGGTACGATAATTACCTTAGAAGAGTTAGTAGAAAAAGTTGGCGTTGACGCTGCGCGCTACACCTTGATTCGTTATCCAGTTGAAACACCAATGGTGCTCGATGTAGATATCTTGAAATCAAATACCAATGAAAATCCGGTCTACTACGTGCAATATGCGCACGCCCGAATCGCAGGTGTTCTGCGTAATGCGGCCGAACTCAACATCTCAAGTGCGTTGGCTGATTTCGATCCAGCTCAACTTTCCCATGACCGTGAAAATGAACTGCTTGGTTCACTGGCCCAGTTCCCGCGCATTGTTGCAAGCGCTGCTGAATTGCGCGAACCTCATCGCGTTGCGCGCTATCTCGAAGAACTCGCAGGTGTTTATCACGGCTTCTATGCCGACTGTCGCGTCTTGCCACTAGGTGATGAACCAGCAGCGGCGGTTCATTCCGCGCGTGCCGCGCTGTGCGCTGCCACTAAACAAACTTTAAAGAATGGGTTAGAACTACTTGGTGTTAGCGCACCGGAGCGGATGTAGTGATGACAAATATTAATGAGCAGATGTGGTCGGAAAATGTTGATCGCGCAGCAAACGAGTTAAGCATTAGCGGTATTTCAGCAACGACGCTGGCAAAAGAATTTGGAACTCCAGCTTTTATTTTAGATGAAGCTGATTTTCGCAATCGTGCGCTCGCCTGGGACGATTCACTAAAAGAGAATTTTGGTGACCATGCAGGCACCGTTTATTACGCAGCTAAAGCCTTTATCTGTACTGAAGTTGCGCGCTGGATAACCACTTTAGGTATTGGTATTGATGTCTGTACTTCAGGTGAATTAGCAGTTGCATTAGCGGGCGGCATAAACCCAGCCAAAATTGAGGTTCATGGCAACAATAAGTCCGTCAGCGAGATTGAGCGCGCTGTAGAAGTTGGCGTTGGCACCATCGTGATGGATTCGATGCATGAAATCGAACGCGTCGCGGCGGCTGCCACAAAGTTTGGCAAAGTACAACGTGTTTACCTGCGCTTAACCCCAGGTATTCAAGCCCACACTCATGAATCAATCTCAACTGCGCATGAAGATGTGAAATTTGGATTCTCAATCGCAAGCGGTGCAGCGTGGGCTGCGATTGAATTAGTCCGCAAAAATCCTTCACTCGAACTACGAGGGTTTCATTCACATATAGGTTCCCAAATCTTTGGTGTTGAATCATTTGAGTTAGCAGCAGAACGTTTAATTGCGCTACTTGCCAAGTATCGCGATGCATTTGGTAGCGAGTTACCTGAACTTGATTTAGGTGGCGGTTATGCAATTGCTTATTTACCTGGCGAAGTCTCTGTGGCACCGGCAGATGTAATTCCAGCTTTAGCTAGAACGGTGAAGGCCGCATGTGCTGCTGCGAATTTAGCGCTACCAAAGATTTCAATTGAGCCAGGTCGCGCAATTGTCGGACCAACTATGTTTACTCTTTACGAAGTTGGTACTACCAAAGATGTCACACTAGAAACTGGCGAGATTCGGAAATACATTTCCATCGATGGCGGCATGAGTGATAACGCACGCCCAGCTCTTTATGACGCCGAATATTTCGCAGTCCTTGCCAACCGCAAGTCAACAAGTGCGAATAGCAATTCTCGTTTAGTCGGAAAACATTGCGAAACCGGCGACATAGTTATTAGCGAAATTGAGATGCCTGCCGATATTGCACCAACTGATTTAATCGCAGTTCCAGCAACTGGTGCTTATGGCCGGTCAATGGCAAGTAATTACAACCATGTGCCAAAACCACCAGTAATTGCGGTAAAAGATGGCAAAGCCCGCGTAATTGTGCGTCGCGAGACTGAAGCTGATCTACTAAACCTCGATATTTAACGCGCATCACCCCATCTGTGAAAGAATTGGCCAATGAGCGGCGAACTTAAGACGATCTCGATTGGCATGCTCGGCTGCGGCGTTGTTGGCAGCCAAGTTGCTCGCCTGCTCCAATCTGACCGAGAAGAGCTTTCTAAGCGTTCAGGGGCCGAACTAGTTTTGAAGAAAGTCGGCGTTCGCACAGCCGGAGCCCGCGAAGGAATTCCAGCGGCGCTACTAACTACTGATTTGCTTTCGGTTGTAAATGACCCAGAGATAAATATTGTAATTGAAGTTATGGGAGGCATCGAACCAGCCCGCGAATTGATTTTGGCTGCGATCGCTAATAAGAAATCAGTCATCACTGCGAACAAAGCTTTGCTCGCAACTCATGGTCATGAACTATTTAATGCAGCTGATGCTGCTGGCGTAGATCTTTATTACGAAGCAGCCGTTGCGGGTGCGATTCCAATTATTCGTTCAATGCGTGAATCACTTGCCGGTGATCAAATCACTCGCGTAATGGGAATTGTTAACGGAACCACAAATTACATTTTGACCAAGATGCACGAAGAAGGTCGCAACTTTGCCGATGTTCTAGCTGAAGCGCAGAAACTGGGTTATGCCGAAGCAGATCCAACTGCTGACATTGAAGGTCATGATGCGGCTGCTAAAGCTGCGCTCTTGGCCAGCTTGGCTTTCCATAGCACTGTGACAATTGATGAAGTTTATTGCGAAGGTATTTCAAATATCAGCAGCGATGATATTGCTGCTGCCAAAGTTATGAACTCAGTTATCAAGTTGTTAGCAATTGCTGAACTAACTGTGAAAGATGAAATTTCAGTTCGAGTGCACCCAGTTATGTTGCCGCTTACTCACCCGCTGGCCAGCGTGCGCGATGCTTTCAATGCGGTTTATGTGGAATCTGAAGCTGCTGGCCAACTTATGTTCTATGGTCGTGGTGCCGGTGGCGCCCCAACTGCATCTGCAATTTTGGGCGATTTAGTAGCGGTTACTCGTCACCGCGCATATTCCACAGTTGGTTATGGCGAAAGCGACTATGCAGATTTGGATATTGCCCCACTTGGCGATGTGAAATCACAGTTCTTAATCCGCCTTTGGGTCGCTGATAAATCAGGTGTTTTAGCCAGCATTGCCACTGTTTTTGCCAAGCAAGGTGTCTCTATTCAAGGTGTTCGCCAATCTGGCATGGGCCTTGATGCCGAACTCATAGTGGTTACCCACGCAGCCACTGAAGATGACTTAGATGCCACAGTTGAAGCATTAAAGGCGATGGATATTGTTAAAAATGTTGAGAGCGTAATTCGAGTCGAAGGTGTTGGTGCGTAATGGGTTTGTTTGGAAACAAAACAGCTAAATCTGATGGCGCACATCAATGGCGCGGAGTCATTGAGGAATATCGCCATCGCTTACCAGTTTCGGCAAAGACCCCAATTGTTTCGCTGCGCGAAGGCGGCACTCCACTTATTTATGCTTGCTATTTATCTGAACTACTAGGCAACGATGTTTGGATTAAATTCGAAGGTACTAACCCAACTGGTTCATTTAAAGATCGCGGTATGACCATGGCGATTTCCAAAGCCGCCGAAGATGGTGCTAAAGCCGTGATTTGTGCATCAACTGGAAATACTTCAGCTAGCGCTGCAGCTTATGCAGTTAAAGCTGGCATGCGCCCAGTTGTATTAATTCCTAACGGCAAAATTGCGATGGGCAAGTTAGCGCAAGCAATTGCGCACGATTCAACCATCCTGCAGGTAAACGGAAACTTTGATGATTGTTTAACTTTGGCTCGCGATCTCGCAACTGATTACCCAGTTGCTCTCGTTAATTCAGTTAACCCCTTCCGTATTGAAGGTCAAAAGACTGGTGCCTTTGAAGTTGTAGACATGCTTGGTGATGCGCCAGATATACACGCACTGCCAGTTGGCAATGCCGGAAACATCACGGCTTACTGGAAGGGCTATCGCGAATACAACCAAGATCGCATCTCTTCTAAGTTGCCACAAATGTGGGGGTTCCAAGCCGCGGGCTCGGCTCCAATTGTTAAGAATAAAATTATTACTAATCCAGAAACAATTGCCACTGCAATTCGCATTGGTAATCCAGCTTCTTGGGCGCAAGCAATCGAAGCGCGCGATTCATCAGGTGGCCTAATTGATTCAGTAACAGATCGCGAGATTTTGGCGGCTTATCGCTTAATTGCGGCTAAAGAAGGCATCTTTGTTGAGCCATCAAGTGCTGCCGGCCTTGCTGGTTTACTCAAATACAAGAAAGCAAAGAAGCTGCCAACTGGCAAAAAGATTGTCATCACAGTTACTGGGCATGGTCTAAAAGATGTTCAGTGGGCACTCGAAGGTGCCGCTAAACCAAAGATTGTTCCAGTTAACGCTAAAGCTGCTGCGAAAGCGTTAGGTCTCTAGGCCGCAAGGGCTAGGGGATAACTAAAAATGGCGAAACCAACTTTCCGCGCAACTCCAAGTCAGATTCAAGTTCCGGCAACGAGTGCCAACTTAGGTCCGGGCTTTGATTGCCTTGGCTTGGCGCTACAGATGCACGATAAATATGTTGCGCGCGTAATTGATGAACCTGGTTTAGACATTGATGTAATTGGCGAAGGCGCCGAGAATCTGCCGCGCAATGAAAAGAATTTATTAGTTAAAGCAATGTTCGCGGGCTTTGATTACCTAGGTGGTCGCCCTCGCGGTATCGCAATTCGCGCCAAGAATGTAATCCCACATGGTCGCGGCTTAGGTTCATCAGCCAGTGCAATTGTTGGTGGTTTAGCACTTGCTCGATCGTTAGTTTTAGGCGGCGAAGAAAAATTGTCTAACGAAGTTATGTTGCAACTAGCAACTAATCTCGAAGGACATCCAGATAATGTGGCAGCTGCAATTTATGGTGGCGCTACTGTGGCGTGGCAAGAGGACCAACATGGTAAATCAATTGCGCAAGCAATTTCGCTTTCTGTTGATCACCGAATCACAGCACTTGCCTTTATTCCCGAAACAGCAGTTTCAACTGCTAAAGCTCGCAGATTATTGCCAGAGTCAATTCCACATCGAGATGCGGTAAAAAACTCAACCAATACCGCTCTTCTAGTTCATGCGTTAACTCTGCGCCCAGATTTGTTATTTATTTCTACTGAAGATTTCTTGCATCAGTCATATCGCCAAGAAGCCATGCCAGACTCATTTGCCCTATTAACTAAGTTCCGCAGCGCTGGTGTGGCTGCCTTTATCTCGGGCGCGGGCCCAACTGTGCTGGTATTACACACTGGTGGCGCCACCGAAGTTGCTGAGCTAACTCATGCGGCTGGGGCTAAATTCCACGTTGTAGAAGTTGCGATTTCGGCTGCGGGAGTGCTACCGTTCTGACACCTTCTTAGGCGATCTGCCTGTAACACTTGAAGGTAATCTAAAAAATACCACCGGCTTTCGCCTTAAATATCGATGCAGATATGTAAATATCCTAAGAATCTTTTAAGCCATAAGCCATAACTGAAAAGATCACAATGACCGATACACCTGAAGTAACTCCAGTACGTTCAAGCAGTCCTGAGTTATCTGCGATGACCCTTCCGAAATTAAAGGAAGTTGCCACCCAACTGGGAATTGATGGCGCCGCAAAGCTAAAAAAGGATGCCCTCGTAACTGCAATCGCTGATCTACAAGCAGCAAACCGCGAAGCTGCTAAGGCTGAACGTGAAGCCCGTCGCGAAGCGCGCAATGCTAAGAAGCGCGGCAATAAAGATAATTCAAATGCCAACTCAGATAACGATGGCGACGATGAAGGTGATGACAATTCATCAAGCTCATCAAATGATTCTAATTCAAATTCCAACCGCCCTAACCGCGATCGCAATGACCGTGGCCGCGATCGTCAAGGCCGCGACCGAAATCGCGATCGTCAAGGACGTGACCGTGGTGGCCGCGAAGAGCGCGAAATCGTTATCTCTGAAGATGATGTTTTACTTCCAGTCGGCGGTATCGCAGACATCATGGAAAGTTACGCATTCATTCGCACCGGTGGTTATTTACCAAGCCCGAACGATGTTTATATCTCACTACAACAAGTACGCCGCTTTGGTTTACGTAAAGGCGATGTTGTAACTGGCGCAGTTCGCCAACCTCAAGAAGGCGAACGTCGCGAGAAGTTCAACGCCCTAGTGCGTCTAGACACCATTAATGGCGTAACACCTGAAGAAGCGCGCAATCGCGTTGAGTTCTCAAAGCTAGTTCCGCTTTATCCGCAAGAGCGTTTGCGCCTTGAAACTGAACCAAATGTTCTGACTACTCGCGTTATTGACTTGATCTCACCAATTGGTAAAGGTCAGCGTGGACTAATCGTGTCACCACCTAAGGCTGGTAAGACCATGGTCTTGCAAGCAATTGCTAACGCGATCACCACGAATAACCCAGAGTGTCACTTAATGGTTGTTCTAGTTGATGAGCGCCCTGAAGAAGTTACCGATATGCAGCGTTCAGTAAAGGGCGAAGTTATTGCTTCGACTTTCGATCGCCCAGCCGATGACCACACCACTGTTGCTGAACTCGCAATTGAGCGCGCAAAGCGGTTAGTTGAACTTGGCCACGATGTTGTTGTGTTGCTCGATTCAATTACTCGTTTAGGTCGCGCATATAACATCGCAGCTCCGGCATCAGGTCGAATTCTTTCTGGTGGCGTTGACTCAGCTGCGTTGTATCCACCTAAGAAGTTCTTTGGTGCTGCTCGTAATATTGAAGATGGTGGTTCATTAACAATTCTGGCAACAGCACTCGTTGATACTGGCTCTCGTATGGATGAAGTTATCTTCGAAGAGTTCAAGGGCACCGGAAATATGGAACTTATTCTTGATCGCCGTATGGCTGATAAGCGTATTTTCCCGGCAGTAAACGTCGTGGCCTCTGGTACTCGTAAAGAAGAAATTCTGATGGGTTCTGAAGAGCTAAATATTGTCTGGAAACTTCGTCGCGTTCTACATGCACTTGAGCCACAAGCAGCACTTGAGCTACTGCTCGAGAAGATGAAGGGCACTAAGTCCAACGTGGAATTCTTGATGCAGATTCAGAAGACCACCGCAGGTCCTGACAACTAAAGCCGGCTAATTACCGCGTGAAATCAACCCGATTTCTCGATATCTAGCCCCGCGCGTTACCCTAGGCACCTATTAACCGCTGGTTCTGGTTCACGTGGCAACACGACCCAGGCCATTAAAAATGAGGTATGAAATGAAGCCAGAGATCCACCCAGAATATAAAGAGACCCAAGTAACTTGTGGTTGTGGCGAGAAGTTTGTTACTCGCTCAACAGTTGCCAGCGGTTCAATCTATGTTGAAGTTTGTTCAGTTTGCCACCCGTTCTACACCGGCAAGCAGCGCATTCTCGACACTGGTGGTCGCGTTGCTAAGTTCGAAGAACGTTTCGGAAAGAAGAAGTAGCTTTCTAAATAGACCGCATCGCAACCTGTCATGGGTTGCGAGGCGGTCTTTTTATTTTCTTTTCCAATAATTGATTTAATGAGTAGAAGAAAGGCAGATAAGTAAATGGCGAATGATCGCTTTGCGTCTGCTGATGAACTGGTTAAAGAGTATGCCGAACTCGAAGCAAAGATGGCAGACCCATCGATTCACGATGATGCCAACAATGCTCGCAAACTTGGTCGTCGCTATGCCCAACTTGGCCCAGTAGTTTCGGGTTATCGAGTTTGGCGCGCAGCTGAAGATGATCTTGCTGCTGGTCGCGAGATGGCAGCCGAGGATGCGGACTTTGCTTCCGAAATTCCGGCCCTTGAGTCGGCTGCAACTGAAGCTGCCGAAAAACTAGAAGAGTTGTTATTGCCGCGAGATCCCAATGATGATCGCGATGTAATTCTGGAAGTTAAAGCTGGCGCAGGTGGCGATGAATCTGCGTTGTTCGCAGGAGATTTGCTGCGTATGTATATGCGTTATGCCGAAAAACGAAATTGGAAAGTCGAAGTTATTGATGCCACTGAAAGCGAAATGGGTGGCTACAAAGATATTTCAGTAGGCGTTAAATCAAAGGGCACCGCAGCCCCTGGTGAATCACCATACGCGCGCTTGAAATTTGAAGGCGGCGTGCACCGCGTGCAACGTGTGCCAGAGACTGAATCACAGGGGCGAATTCACACATCTGCCGCCGGCGTGTTGATCTTGCCGGAAGCTGAAGAAATCGATGTTGAGTTAAATATGAATGATGTGCGCGTAGATGTTTATCGCTCATCTGGCCCTGGTGGTCAATCGGTTAACACCACCGACTCAGCAGTTCGCTTAACTCACGTGCCAACTGGCATCGTGGTTTCGTGCCAGAACGAGAAGAGTCAGTTACAGAATAAAGAGTCTGCGCTGCGTATTTTGCGCGCTCGTCTATTGGTAGATGCGCAAGAAAAAGCCGATGCGATAGCTTCAGCTGAACGTAAGAGCCAAGTTCGCACCGTAGATCGCTCCGAACGTATTCGCACTTATAACTATCCAGAAAATCGACTAAGCGATCATCGCGTTAATTACAAATCAAACAATTTAGATGCGGTATTAAATGGCGAGCTCGATGATGTTATTCAAGCTTTGCTCGATGCTGATAAGGCCGCCAAATTAGCTTCCACTGAAAAGTAAGTTTTTAGGACAACAAATGCAGATCAAAGCGCTGATAAGTGATGGCAAAGCGCAGATCGAGGCAGCTGGTTATTCAAGCGTTGATGCTGAAATACTTTTTGCGCACCTTCTAGGTTTAACTCGCATGGAGTTACATAACCCGATTGCACTTGAACGCGCACTGGCAGAAGTCAGTGATGAAAGCGCGATTGTTGAAAGTTATTCCGAATTGATTAAACGTCGTTGTAACCACGAACCAGTTCAATACTTAACCGGTACTGCAGGTTTTCGTAACTTAAATCTAGTAGTTGGCCCTGGGGTATTAGTTCCTCGCCCAGAGACCGAAGGGCTAGTTGAAGAAGTTTTAAAACATATTGCTAATTTGCCCGGTCCAGTTTCAGTAATTGATTTAGGTGCCGGCTCTGGGGCAATGGCAATTTCGATTGCAACTGAGGCACCAAATACCCATGTCATAGCGGTTGAAAAGAGCGCCGATGCCATCGAGTGGCTCAAGCAGAACGTGGCTTTCTACGATGAAAGTATTCGAATTGTTCAAGGCGATGTTTCAGATGTTCTAGATGGCGTTAAGTGCGATGTTGTTGTGGCAAATCCGCCATATGTACCAGATTCACAACCACTGCCCAAAGATGTCGCCAACTTCGAACCAGCAATTGCGCTTTTCGGTGGCAGTGACGGACTTGAACTTCCGAAGCGATTTATCGACGCTGCGGCCCGACTACTCAAAGCCGGTGGGCTGCTCGCAATTGAACATACCGAAACGCAAGGTGAGGCAATCGCTAAACTGCTGAGTAATGACTTCGTGCAAATAGCATTACACCAAGATCTAACTGGGCGCCCTCGTTGGACGAGTTCGATTAGGAGTAATTCATGAGCGAAATTATTGAATTAACACCAGCAGAATTTGCGGCTCAAGTTGCCTTAGGTGCCAAAGCAATCCGCGATGGTTATGTAATCGTGGCGCCGCTTGAACATTGCTATGCATACTTGTGCGATGCATTTAGTCATGATGCAGTTCGCACTATGCATGTAATGCGAGGTGACGCGCTCGGTGTTACAGCTCAAGTCTTAATTTCAGATGCAACTCGAGCAACCGGAATTATTCGAGATTCAAGTGAAGATCTACAAAAGTTGACTACTGCTTTTTGGCCAGGTTTGTTATCTCTGACTGCTAAACCACAGTTAGCTCTTAACTGGGATCTTGGCGATGATCGCAAGCTTGATCTAATAAACATTCGTGTTCCTGCTGCCGAATTTGCACGTGCATTAACTGCCGAAGTTGGCCCGCTTGCAACAGCTAGCGCCACGCTTGCCGGGCAACCTGTGATAACTAACATTGATGACATCTCAATTGATGGAACTCATCTGGCCCTGATTTTTGATGGTGGCCTGCTGCCAAAAGGACAACCAACAACGATTGTGGAAACTACTGAAACTGGGCTCAAAGTTGGGCGAATTGGGGCGATCTCACAGGCGCAATTGGCCGAAGTCACTCCTGATATTTCGCGCATTGGTAACTAGTCCTAATAGGGTAGGCGCATGAGCGACGCTACTTTCTACGGCCCAGATTTCGAGCTACTTTCAAAACAAGATCCAGATATCGCTGGCGTTGTTTTATCTGAGTTAAAGCGTCAACAACAGAGTCTGCAATTGATCGCAAGTGAAAACTTTACCTCCCGGGCAGTGCTAGCAACTCTTGGTTCAACTCTTTCAAATAAATATGCGGAAGGTTATCCAGGTAAGCGTTATTACGGTGGCTGCGAAGAAGTTGATAAAGCTGAAATCATTGCCATCGATCGTGCAAAGGAACTTTTCGGCGCAGACCACGCAAATGTTCAACCACATTCAGGCGCTAGTGCAAACGTGGCGGTTTACCAAGCATTTACTAAACCTGGCGACACCGTGCTTGCCATGTCATTGCCTCACGGTGGTCACTTAACTCATGGTTCGAAAGTTAATTTCTCAGGCAAGTGGTTTAACGTTGTTTCTTACGGCGTTCGTGAAGATAACGAGCTAATTGATTACGACCAATTGCGTGACCTAGCAATTGCCAATAAGCCAAAGATGATCTGTTCTGGCGCAACTGCCTACCCAAGTTTGATTGATTTCGAAAAGGTTCGCCAGATTTGTGATGAAGTTGGTGCCATCATGTGGGTTGATGCAGCGCACTTCATTGGTTTAGTTGCCGGCAAAGCAATTCCATCGCCTGTTCCTTATGCAGATGTGGTTTCATTTACGACACATAAAGTTTTGCGTGGCCCTCGAGGTGGCATGATTTTAACTAAAGCTGAACACGCAGCTGCCATCGACAAGGCAGTCTTCCCAGGCATGCAAGGCGGCCCAATCATGTCGGCAGTTGCTGGCAAAGCGGTAGCCCTCAAGGAATGCGCCCAACCGGCTTATCAAAAGTACGCCAAGGACGTTATTGCTAACGCAAAAGCCCTTGCTGCTGGCTTAGAGGCCGAAGGAATGCGGGCAGTATCTGGTGGTACCGAAACTCACTTAGCGCTTATTGATATTCGCAGCACTGGCGTTAACGGCAAAGTTGCTGATGAGCGTTGCGGTTTAGCAGGCATCAGCTTGAATAAGAATTCAATTCCATATGACCCAGAAGCTCCTTCAGTAACAAGTGGTATTCGAGTCGGTTCGCCAGCGACAACTACCCAAGGTATGGGCGTCGACGAGATGAAAACTATTGCTAACTTGATTGCTCGCGCAGTTAAGAATGAAGATGAGAGCAAATTTGCTGGCATCAAGGCTGAAGTTCATGCTTTGACTGCGAAATTTCCGATCTACCAAGCATAAGTAACTCGATTCTAAATGCGTGAATATCTAGTAACCCTGCTAATCGCAGCAGCGCTTTGCTATTTAATTACACCGTTAGTTCGAAAGTACGCAATTAAGTTTGGCGCAGTTGCTCAAGTTAGATCACGCGATGCTCACACCACACCGACTGCTCGTTGGGGTGGGGTAGCGATGTGGTTAGCAATGACATTTACTTTCTTAATCGTCAATCACTTTTCTCTCGTTGGAAAGTCATTTGGTCGCGAGGCTCAAGGAATTTTCTTAGCGGCCACATTCATTGTTTTACTTGGAATGGCAGATGATCGATACGAACTTGATTCATTAACCAAGTTAGCGGGGCAGGCTCTAGCTGCCGGAATCTTGCTGTTATATGGAGTTCAAGTTCTCTGGATTCCAGCCAGTGAAGTAATTACCTTGCCGGCTAGTATCGGACAATTCTTAACGGTATTAATTGTTTTGGTGACGATAAATGCGGTCAACTTTATAGACGGGTTAGATGGGCTAGCTGCTGGAATTGTTGCAGTATCGGCGGCTGCGTTCTTCGCTTTTTCCTATCTATTAGCGGTTGTTTACGGCTTTTCGCGCGCCGGTGCGCCATCCCTAATGACTGCGGTAATCATTGGCGTCTGTATAGGCTTCTTGCCGCATAACTGGCATCCTGCCCGCATCTTCATGGGTGATTCTGGTTCGATGTTACTCGGTTTAGTTTTAGCAGCATCTGCAGTTACGTTAACTGGCCAAATTGATCCAAATGCAATATCTGAAGCAAAACTTGGGCCAACGTTGCTGCCACTATTTCTACCTTTTGCAGTTTTAGCAATTCCGCTTTCAGATTTAGTTCTAGCTGTTATTCGTCGGTTAGCAAAAGGTAAGTCACCTTTTTCACCAGATAAAGAACATCTTCATCATCGCTTGATGAGTGCTGGTAAAACCCAACAGCGCACTGCGGTAATTATGTATTTAGCAACAGCCACAATTGCATTCCCAGTAACAATCGCAGCGTTTCAACCAATTTGGGTGGCAGCTCTTTCGGCAGTAGTTCTTTTAACAATAACTGTTGCGGCGTATCGATTAAAAATTGAAAAGGTGGCGAAAGTTAATGGCTAAGAATGATCCAGAAAGTCAGTTACTGCGCGGAGCCTTGATTCCATCATTTGCAGTTGGTGCGGTTGCAATCGCAATTTCTACTTTCGTGCAAGGGAAAGCCGGTTTATTTGGCGCACTCCTTGCTCAGTTTATCGTCGTAATCTTTTTCGCAGTTCATCTCTTTGTCTCTCGTCTTTCGACCAAGCTAGATCCATTGAGCACATTCGCACTTGCTCTCTTTTCTTACTTTGCCAAACTTCTCTTACTCACTGGATTCTTAATTGCCTTAACTCGACTGACTTCGCGAGATACGATTGATCGCGCCAGTTTTGGAATAACCGCAATCGCGCTGACCTTTGCCTGGCTAGGCGGGGAAATTGCTAGTTACCTGAAATTGCGGTTGCATTTACCCCTGCCCCCTAAACCGGGCGACAAATAAGTAAGGAGCTCGAAATGGCAATGAAAGATGAAGGCAACGCCCTCTGGTCGATCTTTGGCTATCTCCTTTCCGGCATGCTCTTTTGGGGTGGGGTTGGATATGGGCTCGATAAGTGGCTCAACCAGGGCTATTTCCTTCTAATTGGCCTCCTGCTCGGAATTGGCGCTGCGATCTACCTAGTTTGGCTCCGATTCGGCCGAGAATAAGCCGCCTTCCTACTTCTGACCCACATTGATTCTCAGCCGCTAGTAACCCAATCCACAGCGGTTGGATTTCACACAGGTGCCCCTTAAGACATAAGGTTGCCCCGTCTTAGTTGGTATATGGATTAAAAAGGGGTGTGCGTGCGCTCGCTATTTAGACTTAGCGGAGAAGGCGAAGGATTCGTCCCGCCAAGCAGCAATGACTTTGAATTGCCACCCGTTTTTGGGGATAACGCATTTACCACGAAACCAATTCTTCTAGTTTTCTTATCAGTAATTTTAGTTTCAGTCTTTTTCTTACTTTCATCACGTAAAGCAGCAGTTGTTCCTTCCAAGCTGCAATTCGCGGGTGAGTCAATCTATAGCTTTGTGCGTAATGACCTAGGCCGCGACATTATCGGCCACGAATTCATGCGCTTTGTGCCTTACTTATTCACACTATTTACTTTTGTACTTACAAATAACATCTTTGGAATTGTGCCGTTCTTGCAGTTCCCAACCATGTCACGCGTGAGCTTCCCATATGTCTTGGCCGTGTTTACTTTCGTAGTTTTCCACTACGTCGGAATCCGCAAGCAGGGCATTGTTAAGTATCTAAAGGACATCATGTTCATGCCTGGTGTGCCAAAGCCAGTTTATATTTTGCTAACTCCAATTGAATTAGCAACTTTCTTCCTAGTTCGCCCGCTAACACTTTCACTTCGTTTATTCGCGAATATGTTTGCTGGCCACTTACTACTTCTAGTTTTCATCTTGGGTGGAGAACATCTATTCCAAGGTGTGCTCGGTTTGAAGTTGATCAGTCCATTTGCTTTCGCATTTGGTATCGGTCTTACTTTCTTCGAGTTCATGGTCCAATGTCTACAGGCGTACATCTTTACTCTGTTGACCGCTCTATATATCGCCGGCGCCCTTGCCGACGAGCACTAATAACTAACGAAAGGTAAGAAAATGACAGGCACACTCAACCTGGTCGGTTATGGCCTCTCTGCAATCGGACCCGCGATTGCAACCGGAATGATCTTCGCTGCTTATATCAGTGGCGTAGCTCGTCAACCTGAAGCACGCAGCGTTCTACAGCCAATTGCCTTCCTTGGATTCGCACTTGCTGAAGCGCTTGCACTATTCGGTCTAGTTCTAGCTTTCGTTCTCTAATCCAGCGATCCATTTAAACCAGAAGCAATTAGAGAAAATCTAGAGATAGGTAACTAATGGAGAATTCACTTTATGCAGCAGCGGAGAAAGTCAATCCGCTTGTTCCGCATACAGCCGAGCTAATTGTTGGCGCAGTCGCCTTCCTATTGCTCTTCTTGGTTTTGCGTAGTCGCGTTGTGCCAATGTTTGAAAAAGCATTCACTGAGCGCACTGCAGCAATTCAAGGCGGTATGGAACGTGCTGAAAAAGCTCAACTCGAAGCTCAACGCGCATTAGCGCAGTACAACGATCAACTTTCAACAGCTCGCGAAGAAGCGCAGAAGATGCGCGAAGACGCACGAGTTCAAGGAACTGCGATCGTTGAAGAACTTCGAGTAAAGGCGCAAGAAGAAGCAGCTCGCATCACAGCAGCTGCACATGCATCGATCGAGTCCGAACGTCAGCAAGCCGTTACTTCACTTCGCAGCGAAGTTGGCGCACTTGCAGTTGAACTCGCATCAAAGATCGTCGGCGAAGCGCTAGATGACCAGGCTCGACAATCACGTATTGTCGATCGTTTCCTTGATGATCTCGAGAAGTCCCACAAGTAACTAGAAGTAAGAGAAAGAGAATATGAGCGCATTTCTAGGTGGCAGTAGTCGGCAATCTTTACAGGTTGCTCGCGGTGCACTTGATGCTGCCGTAAAAGGCGCAACAGGTGCAGCAGCTGCATCCCTTAGCGCTGAACTCTTTATTGTGGCTTCAACTCTGCATGGTTCACTCTCATTACGTCGTGCGATTACAGATCCATCACGTGATGCCAGCGCCAAAGAAACTCTCGTTAAAGATCTATTCAAATCTCTATCAGCACCAGCAATTGATTTAACCGCCAAGGTTTCATCTATTCGCTGGTCAAACTCAGGTGATCTTGTACAAGTGCTCGAGCAATTGGCGATTGAAGCGCAGGCTTCAGCTGCCAATATCGATGGCGCTCTAGATCGCGTTGAAGATGAGCTATTTGCTGCTGAACAAGCAGTTGCCGGCTCACCTGAACTTCGTAAAGCTTTGATTACCGTCGGCGCCGATAACGCTAAAGCGGGCATCGTAAAAGATCTATTCGCTAAGAACGGCAGCCCATACACAGTGGCGCTACTTAGCCAATTAGTAACAACTCTTCGTGGTCGCAGCATTGAAGTTGCCTTCCACGATTACAAATACGCACTAGCTGCTCGCCGCAATCGCGTTATCGCGTTGGTTCGGGTAGCTGCTGCGCTAACTGATGCACAGCGCGATCGCTTAGCGACTGCGCTAACTGCACAAGTTGGCCAACCAGTACGTATCAATATCGAAGTTGATCCAACCGTCCTAGGTGGCGTGGCGATCAAGTTCGCTGATGAATTAGTCGATGGCACTGTTGTCAATCGATTAGCAAATGCCGGTCGATCCATGGCTAGATCAAACTAGTCAGACGAAGTAAGTAGAAAAGGGAGAAATAAAATGGCGGAACTCACGATCCGACCTGAAGAGATCAAAGATGCCTTGGCGAATTTCGTTAAGTCATATGATCCAGGAGTCGCAGCTCGCGACGAGGTTGGTACAGTCACGCAAGCAGGCGACGGTATCGCTCGTATCGAAGGGCTGCCATCAACGATGGCTAACGAGCTCCTTCAATTTGAAAATGGAACTTTAGGTCTAGCCCTTAACCTCGATGTTCGTGAAATCGGTGTGGTTATTTTGGGTGATTACGATGGCATTGAAGAAGGCACATCAGCTCGTCGTACCGGTGAAATTCTTTCGGTACCAGTTGGCGATGGTTTCTTAGGTCGCGTAGTTGATCCACTTGGTCGTCCAATTGATGGCAAAGGTGAAATCAAAGCTGAAGCACGTCGTGCTCTTGAACTTCAGGCTCCCTCTGTAGTTCAGCGCCAACCTGTTAAAGAACCGATGGCTACTGGCATTAAAGCAATTGATGCGATGACTGCAATCGGCCGCGGTCAGCGTCAGTTGATTATTGGTGACCGTCAGACAGGTAAGACAGCAGTAGCTGTTGACACCATTATTAACCAGTTAGAGAACTGGAAAACTGGCGATCCAAAGAAGCAAGTTAAATGTATTTATGTTGCGATTGGTCAGAAAGGTTCAACCATCGCATCTGTTAAGGCTTCGCTAGAAGAAGCTGGCGCAATGGAATACACCACAATCGTGGCGTCCCCTGCATCAGACCCAGCAGGCTTTAAGTACTTAGCTCCTTACACCGGTTCTGCAATTGGTCAGCACTGGATGTACAACGGACAACACGTACTAATTGTTTTCGATGATCTTTCAAAGCAAGCTGAGGCGTATCGTTCAGTATCACTATTGCTACGTCGTCCACCAGGTCGCGAAGCGTACCCAGGCGATGTTTTCTACTTACACTCACGTTTGCTAGAACGTTGCGCAAAGCTTTCCGATGAACTCGGTGGCGGTTCAATGACTGGTCTGCCAATCATTGAAACAAAGGGTAATGACGTTTCTGCATTCATCCCGACTAACGTAATTTCAATTACTGATGGTCAGTGCTTCCTGGAAACAGATCTTTTCAACGCCGGTGTTCGCCCAGCGATTAACGTAGGTATTTCGGTATCTCGCGTTGGTGGTTCTGCGCAGACCAAGGCCATGAAGAAGATTGCTGGTCGTCTGCGTCTTGACCTTGCTCAGTTCCGCGAACTCGAAGCATTCGCTGCTTTCGGTTCAGATCTAGATGCTGCATCAAAGGCACAACTAGAGCGCGGTGCTCGCATGGTTGAACTACTAAAGCAGGGTCAGTACTCACCTTATTCAGTAGAACGCCAAGTAGTTTCAATTTGGGCAGGTACTTCAGGCAAGCTCGACGATATTGCGGTTCCTGATATTCGTCGTTTTGAAGCTGAACTACTTGAATTCATTGGTCGCGAGCGCAAGGATATCTTTAAGGTTATTTCTGAAACTAAGGACCTTAACGACGACACCATCGCAGCAATGACCGAAGCAGTTGCTGCTTACAAACTGCAATTCAAGCCAACGGTTGCCGCTGCTCTTAACGAGGCAGCAGCTGATGCGCTAGATGATGTAGAAAACGAGCAGATCACTAAGTTCGTTCCTCCGGCGGCGAAGAAGTAACAAATGGGTGCCCAACTTCGCGTATATCGCCGACGGATGCGATCCGTTAAAGCGACCAAGAAAATTACGAAAGCCATGGAACTCATTTCGGCTTCTCGTATTGTCAAGGCGCAGCAACGAGTCGCAGCTTCAACTCCTTATGCAAATGAGTTGACTCGTGCGGTATCTGCAGTTGCCACTTACTCTTCAACGAATCATCCGCTTACAACTGAATCAGAAAATCCACGTCGCGCAGCAGTCTTGATCATCTCGGCTGACCGCGGTATGGCTGGTGCTTATTCAAACAACGCGATTAAGGAAGGCGAACAACTTGCTGCCCTACTTAAAGAGCGTGGCCTAGAGACCGCTTCTTATTTAGTTGGTCGCAAGGCAGTTAACTATTACCGTTTCCGTAATCGCGAAATTGCTGGTTCTTGGTCAGGTTTTTCTGATACGCCAACTTATGAAAATGCGAAGGAAGTTGCTGATGCGCTTTTGACCGCTTTTCTAGCTGACTCAAATGAAAGCAAAGCCGGCGTCGATGAGATTCACATTATCTTTACGGAATTCCGCTCAATGATCACTCAAGAAGCACAAGCTAAGCGCATGTTGCCACTTGAAGTTGTTGAGTCAAGCGCGCCAGCTCCTTCTGGCTTGCTACCGATGTATGAGTTCGAACCAAATGCGGCCGAAGTTCTAAATGCACTTCTGCCACGTTATATCGAAGCTCGTATTTTCAATGCGATGTTGCAGTCAGCAGCTTCTGAGCATGCTGCTCGACGTCGCGCAATGAAGTCAGCTACAGATAATGCTGACGAACTAATCAAGTCTCTGACTCGTCGGGCAAATGCTGCTCGTCAGGCAGAAATTACGCAAGAAATCAGTGAAATCGTCGGCGGCGCAGACGCGTTGGCCTCAGCTAGTGCAGGGAGTGAATGATGTCAGTTAAGACAACAGGTAAAGGTCGCGTTGCGCGAGTTATCGGCCCAGTGGTGGACATTGAGTTCCCAGCGGGTCAGATGCCTTCGATCTTCAACGCGCTACATGTAGAGACCACCATGAGTGGAACTACTCGCACCTTGACTCTAGAAGTTGCGCAGCACATTGGTGACAACCTCGTGCGCGCTATCTCGATGCAGCCAACTGACGGCATGGTACGTGGCGCTGAAGTAAGCGACACTGGCTCTGCAATCTCAGTACCAGTTGGTGACGTAACCAAGGGTCACGTGTTCAACACACTTGGCGAATCACTAGATGTGCCAACATCTTCCCTTGATATTAAAGAGCGTTGGCCAATCCACCGCAATGCACCTGCTTTCGATCAACTTGAGTCAAAGACTGAAATGTTCGAGACCGGTATCAAAGTTATCGATCTACTTACACCTTATGTAAAGGGTGGAAAGATCGGTCTATTCGGTGGTGCAGGTGTTGGTAAGACAGTTTTGATTCAGGAAATGATTTATCGCGTAGCTGAAAACTTCGGTGGTGTATCTGTATTCGCCGGTGTTGGTGAGCGTACTCGCGAAGGTAACGACTTGTTCCTCGAAATGACCGAGACCGGCGTTATCAATAAGACTGCCTTAGTGTTCGGTCAGATGGATGAGCCACCTGGCACGCGTCTACGCGTTGCGCTTTCAGCGTTAACCATGGCGGAATATTTCCGCGATGTGCAGAAGCAAGATGTATTGCTCTTCATCGACAATATCTTCCGCTTCACGCAAGCTGGTTCTGAAGTATCAACTCTGCTTGGCCGTATGCCTTCAGCTGTGGGTTACCAGCCAACACTTGCTGATGAAATGGGCCAGCTACAAGAGCGCATTACTTCAACCCGTGGTCACTCGATTACATCGATGCAGGCAATTTATGTTCCTGCAGATGACATCACCGACCCAGCACCACACACTACTTTCGCGCACTTAGATGCAACGACAGTGTTGTCTCGTCCGATCTCTGAGCTTGGTATTTATCCAGCAGTAGATCCACTTGACTCAACATCTCGCATCCTTGATCCACGCTACATCGGCGAGCACCACTTCCAGGTTGCTAACCGCATTAAGCAGATCTTGCAGCGCTACAAGGATCTACAAGACATCATTGCGATTCTTGGTATCGATGAACTCTCTGAAGAAGACCGTATCTTGGTAGGTCGCGCACGTCGTATCCAGCGCTTCTTGTCACAGAACACTTTCGTAGCAAAAGTCTTCACCGGTATAGAAGGTTCATTCGTTCCGTTAGCAGACACAATCACTGCATTCGAAGCACTTGCTGATGGAAAGTACGACCATATTCCAGAACAAGCATTCTTCATGTGCGGAGGCCTCGACGATGTTGAGCGCAAGGCTGCTGAATTGGCGAAGAACTAACTCATGACACTTAAAGTCGCGGTAGTTTCACCAACAGAAAAGGTTTGGACAGGCGAGGCAACGTTTATTTCAGCTCGCACAACCGAAGGTGATCTGGGCGTTTTGCCAGGTCACGCACCTTTATTTGGTGTTCTAGTCGACGGAGCTGTCAACATTAAGGTTGCCGACGGCACAACTCAGCAATTTAATGTCCATGGTGGGTTCTTATCTGTATCAAATGATCGAGTTTCGATCTTAACTGAGTCAGTTGGCTAGTTTAGTTCTAGTTAAAAATCCCGGTAGAAATATCTACCGGGATTTTTTATGCCACAAATGATTTGTTGATGTAAAAGCGATAAAATTAAATTTCGCGAGTTACATCCGCGCCTAGTGCGCGTAATTGTTTAGCAAAGTCAGGGTAGCCACGATCTATGTGATATCCATCTTCAACAAAAGTTATGCCATCACTAACCAAACCAGCCAATACCAGGCCAGCACCAGCCCGGATATCAGTTGCCACAACTGGCGCGCTAGATAGCTTTTCGACACCAGTGATAGCGGCATGATGGCCATCGATGGTGATTTGTGCGCCTAATCTGATCAATTCATTAACGAACATAAAGCGACCTTCAAAGACATTTTCAGTGACTATGGCATCACCTGTTGCGATCGAATTTAAGGTGATTACCATCGGTTGTAAGTCAGTTGGAAAACCTGGATAAGGCAGGGTTGAAACATCAATGGCTTTAGGGCGGGAATCCATGCGCACCCGAATTGAGTTTTCATTAGAAGTAACGATGGCACCGGCGGCCGTTAATTTCTCAAGTGGAATTTCTAAGTCTTGAGCACGTGCTCCATTAATTGTGATGTCACCTTGCGTCATCGCAGCAGCAAATGCCCATGTGCCAGTAACAATGCGATCTGAAATGGTGGCGTGATCTGTGGGGTGCATTTTCGCAACACCAGTAATTGTGATTAATGGCGTACCTAGACCTTCGATTTTGGCACCCATTGAGATTAGGAAATTGCCTAGATCTACTAAATCTGGTTCGCGGGCGGCGTTATCAATTGTAGTTACGCCTTTTGCTAATACCGCAGCCGTCATTAAGTTCTCAGTTGCACCAACGCTGGGAAAGTCTAAAACAATTTCGGCACCAATTAACCCATTAGGCGCTTCAGCAATTACATAACCATGTTCATTGTGTGCTTTAGCACCGAGTGATTCCAGACCACGAATATGGAAATCTAAACCGCGCGAACCAATGGCATCGCCGCCGGGAAGGGCAACTTCGGCTTGGCCAACTCGAGCTACCAGTGGGCCGAGAACGTTAATTGAGGCACGCATCTTGCGTACTAAATCGTAATCAGCACGATGTCCCGGAACTTCGGGTACATCAATAGTTACTAATTCTGCGCCACGTTCAACAGTGCAGCCCAAGCGGGTTAGTAAATCAGCCATGATTTCGACATCTGCAATATCAGGCACGTTTCGAATAGTTGTTTTGCCAGCGGCCAATAGCGAAGCCGCCATAAGTTTTAGAGCTGAGTTCTTAGCTCCGCTAACGCTAACTTCGCCGACTAAACGGGCGCCGCCAACTACTCGAAAGCGGTCTATAGCAGCCATGGCGGAACCCCTTTCGAATAAAATTGATGCGACGTTGTTTCTCGAGTGGTCGTATCTTATCTGCCCGATTAGGCTCTCCCCATGGTTAATTTGACGCGGATTTACACAAAAACTGGTGATGACGGAACTACTTCGCTCGGCGACATGAGCCGCACTTCGAAGAATGATCCACGACTAGAGGCATATGCCACTGTCGATGAAGCTAACTCGGCAATAGGCGTTGCTCTTTGTGCTGATTCATTGCCAGCTGAATTAAAACCGTTGTTGATACGTATTCAAAATGATCTCTTCGATGTGGGCGCAGATCTTTGTACCCCAGTAGTCGATGAACCAAAGATCGAGCCACTGCGAGTTCTCGAATCTCAGATTACTTTTCTGGAAGAACAGATTGATGCATTCAATGAACAACTTGAGCCACTTCGCTCATTTGTATTGCCATCAGGAACTTTGGCAGCAGCCAACTTACATGTGGCACGAACTGTGGCGCGACGAGCTGAGCGCTGCACCTGGGCTGCAATTCACGCATTTGGCGGCGGCGTTAACCCGCTAGCGGCAAAGTATTTAAATCGCTTATCTGACCTACTCTTCGTGCTTGCCCGTATCTCAAATAAAGAACAGGGCGATGAACTTTGGGTACCTGGAGCTAATCGCTAACTTAATTTAGTTTTTTAACTCAGCGTAGGTGTGTAGACGTTGGTTTTTAACTTCTCGCTAGGTGGCGCGTGATGACAGATCACATTTATGTTAGAAATCTTATTTCCGCGCTCAATATCTTCTGAACTAATCAAGAGAATTGTCTTATATACCTTGGGTTCAGTACCTGTCGTGGTTGTTCTTAAATTTCCGTGAACGACAATGGTGCTATCTTCCAGACTCTTAGGGCCCTTGACGCGAGATTTAACTTCCCACCAAGTACAGCCCTTTGTGGCTGCGACAGTAATCGCACCGCACGAAAACTTCTGACAAATTAGAACGCCATCTACCTTCTGCGCTAATTGTGCTGTAATAACTTTACTATTCGAGGCAATTCCAACTAGCTCCTTTACCGTTGGAACTTTGGCATAGATCTCACCTTTAACTGTAAAACCAACTGGCGGCCACTTTGGTGAAGGCGATGGTTTAATTTTCGAAGCAGCACTCGCTCCGTTTACTCCAGCTGAAATTACCAATAGCAGCACTAGTCCCAGTCTTAGTCCCAATCCAAACCCTAGTCGCTTCACTTGTTCTCCCAACGGAAAGTCTTAACTGCTAAGAAGAGTCCGGCAATTAGCCAAACGAAAAGAATCACGGCGGTTCGACCGCTTTCCCAACTCTGGGCAACTTCTTGTGTTGCAAAGCTATCGGGCAAGAAAACGCTACGCATTCCTTGAGTGAGCCATTTAAGCGGGAAGATTGCCGCAACTTGCTGCATCCAGCCAGGCAGTTGAGTGAAGACAAAGAAAACTCCGCTAAAGAATTGCAGAATGATTACTACCGGCGAAACTATGGCAGCAGCCCCGCGACCATTCTTCGGCACTGATGAGAACGCCACACCAAGTGCCGTTGAACTAGCAGTTCCTAGTACTAGTAACCAAGTAAAAGTTAACCATTTACTTGGTTCAGTTGGCATATTTAAGCCAAAGAATGCCGCACCAATAACTAAAAGAATGAGAACTTGAACGATCATGGTTACCAGTACCGAGATTGCTTTACCTATGAAGTAACTAGTAATAGGTAGCGGGGTGCCACGTAAACGTTTGATTGCACCCATATCGCGTTCGAGCGGAATATTAATTGCTATATTCTGAAATCCAGTATTAACTAAACCAGAAGCGATCATGCCAGCAACAAAATATTGGCTAAAAGTTACCCCAGGCGCAATTGTGTCCTTAAAAACACTGCCAAAGATCACTAATAAAATTACTGGGAAGAAGATGGTAAATACCACTGCCTCTTTTTGCCGCGAGAATTGAATAATCTCCATCTGGCCCCGAAGTAAGCCAAGTTTTAGAGTGCTTGGCACTTTACTCATCTTGGCCACCAATCATTTTCAAGTAAATATCTTCTAGCGATGGTCGAGTAATTGTTAATTCTGGAATCTCACCGTTGAATTGTGTCGCTAACTTTGCTACTACCGAAGTTGGATTATCGCTCTCCTCAGATTCAAAACCAGAACTTCCGCGCCAGGTCACAGTTGCCTTTGCGGTACTGCGACCACCAAGTAATGCCGGCGTTGAAACCTCAATGATTTTTCCAGCATTGATGACTGCGACGCGATCGGCCAACTCTTCAGCTTCATCGAGATAGTGAGTAGTTAATAAGATTGTGGTGCCACCAGCCTTCAGGTCACGAATTAGCGACCAGAATGCGCGTCTGGCTTCTGGGTCAAAACCGGTTGTTGGTTCATCTAAGAAGAGAAGTTCTGGGTTACCAATTATTCCGAGGGCCACATCAAGACGACGTCTTTGGCCACCAGATAATTCAAGGACCAATGAATCGCGCTTTGCCGTGAGTCCAACTGCTTCAATGACTTGGTCGACGTCGCGTGGGTTGGCATAAAAAGTACTGAAATGTTTAACAATTTCGCGCACCTTAAATGAGCCAGCATCTGAAGCGGTCTGCAGAACAACGCCGATGCGATTGCGCCAACTGCGGCCGGCATCGCCCTTAGTGGCTGGGTCAAATCCCAGCACCCTTACTGAGCCAGCATCAGCGTCGCGAAAGCCGGCCAAGATTTCAACCGAAGTGGTCTTGCCAGCGCCATTTGGGCCGAGCAGAGCGAAAATCTCGCCTGTTTCGATCGCCAAATCTATGCCAGCAACGGCGGTGAAGTCACCATATGACTTCGTAAGGCCCTTAACTTCAATCACCTTCATGGCTCCAGCCTGTCACATGAACCTTAAAAATGCGAGAAAATGAACCATGAGCCCGCGCCGCAACTATCCCAAAGGGAAACGCCCGCAAGATGCTGAGAGCGAAATTAATACTTCCCATGAAAGCATTGAAGAACATAGTGATGGAACTTACCGAGTTAGAAAATTAACGGGATCTTCTTCAAATAAACCGTATCGCTGCCCAGGCTGTGATCAGATAATTCCAATGGCAACTCCACATATTGTGGCCTGGTTAGAAGATGACGAAGAATCGCGCCGTCATTGGCATACGCCTTGTTGGAATAAAAAAAATCAGCGTGGGCCACGTACCGAGCGCACACGAAATGCGCCTCGCTTTTAATTAATACGTTAGAGAATTAACTCAAGCGACCTTTAAGAATCTTAATTACGCGCATAATTAACTTATCGCTGAAGTATGAGCGATTAAAGCTAGTAAATACCAAAGGTAATTGGAATCGTGCGCGCACAACTGTGCGTGGGTAAGTAAATTCTAGAATTCCTTCCGGGCCATGAATTCGGCCAGAGCCACTATCTTTCACGCCACCAAATGGCACCGACGGGATAGCGGCAAAAGAAATAGTTGAGTTAATTGCCACCATTCCGCAATGAAGTTGTGAGGCGATTTTCTTGCCTTGGCGTTTAGACCAAACCGAAGCACCCAGCCCGTAATTGCTGGCATTAGCTAATCGAACTGCATGTTCGATAGAGTGAAAACGATTAATAATAATTACTGGCCCAAAAGTTTCTTCAGTCATGGCAATCGCATCTTCTGGCACATCAACCAAAACAACTGGTTGCACATATGGTGGCTGAACCGAATGTTTACCACCCAAAAGTGCTTTACCACCGCGCTTTAGCGCATCAGCAATATGAGCGGCAATCACATCTAGTTGTTCCGGCATGGTCGCGGGACCATAGTTACCAGCACCTGGCGCACCTGCGGTGATCTTTTCAGCTTCTGCCACAAAGAGCTCAATGAAGCGATCGGCAATCTTTTCATCAACGTAAACACGTTCGGCGCCGATACAAGTCTGACCAGCATTAGACATGGCCGACCACAAAGTGTTTTCGACTGCCGGCCCAAGATTGGCATCAGCAGCAATAATTACTGGGTCTTTGCCGCCACATTCCAGAACAACTGGAATCATATTTGCCGCACATGTGGCAGCAACTAATTTGGCAGTCTTGGTTGAACCGGTAAAAGCTAACTTATCAATTTCACTTTCACATAAGTATTGACCGGTATCTCCAAAGCCAGTGATAACTTGGAAAATTTCTTCACTTGGTGCAACTTGAGCAAATGAGTCTGCTAGCCAAACACCTACTGCAGGTGTTAACTCACTTGGTTTAAATACCACTGCGTTACCAGCAGCAAGTGCGTAAGTGATTGAACCTAGGGGAGTAAAGATTGGATAGTTCCAGGGTCCAATAACTCCAACAACGCCGACAGGTGAGTGCTCTACACGAGCTGACATGTTTGCCATGATCAAACCAGGTGAACGATGCTCTGGGCTCATTACATATTCAGCGTTACGAGCCGCCCAACCAATGTGATTGATTGCGAGTGCTGCTTCTAGCTTGGCATCACTAATCGGCTTGCCAGTTTCATCAGAGATTAATTCGGCGATCTCATCAACATGGCTAACCAAGTATTTGCTCCAATCAAGCAATACTTTCTTACGACCTTTAAAACCGAGGTGCTGCCATTTATAGAGCGCTTCATGGGCGCTCTCAACAACTAACGAAACGGTCTCCTTTCCATCTACTGGAAAAGTAGCTAAAACTTCACCGGATACTGGATTGATTGAATCAAAGGTCTTTTTACGCGATGTGGCCATAGCGGCAAAGATACACTTGCCGCTATGGCCGAACCAATTCGCCCCAGCACCGAATTACCCGCTAATCGCTCACCTTTCACGCTGATAACAGCCGATGGTGAAACTCTGGTGGGTGAAGTAGCTAGCCCAATTGGTATTTCAACCGGGGCAATTCTTTGTCTACACCCGCTTCCAACTGCTGGCGGAATGATGGATAGTCACATTTTGAAAAAAGCTGCTAACCGTTTACCTGATATGGCGGGCATAACTGTCGTGCGTTTTAACACCCGCGGAACTACAAGTGCCATCGGCGCCAGTACTGGCACATTTGATAACGGTGGCGCAGAAAGATTCGATGTTGAGGCAGCTCTCACCTATTGTCTAGATACTTTGAAGTTAGAAAATCTTTGGGTAGTTGGCTGGTCTTTCGGAACTGATTTGGCGCTTCGTCACGCAAAAGATGCACGACTTAGAGGTCTGATTTTGTTAAGTCCACCGCTACGCACTTCTGAAATAAGTGATCTGGAATATTGGAACCACGATGGTCGTCCAGTTTTCACAATAGTTCCGGAGCTTGATGATTATTTACAGCCGGCAGAAGCCGCAGAACGTTTTTCTGTTATAGGCAACCACCACATGATTGCAGTTGAAGGCGCAAAGCACTTATGGGTCGGCGAACCTGCGGTTAATCGCGTGCTAACCGAAATTACTCAGATTATTGCGCCAGACAGATTGCCGCTACCAACTGAGATTTAACGCTTTAAGCGTTATCAGTTCTTGGGAAAACTACTTCATCCAAAATCAAGATAATCGCCGCAGCAACTGGAACCGCTAAGAGACCGCCAACTAGGCCCAATAGTGAGGAACCAATCAGCGCTGAAATAATCGTTACAGCTCCAGGTACTGAAAGTGTCTTTTTCATGATGCGTGGCGTTACTAGATAGTTTTCAATCTGCACGTAGAGAACATAAACCAAGAACGCTACAACTCCGATAGTTACCGATTGAGTGAGCGCAACTAAAGTCACGACAGTACAGCCAATAAAGTGGCCGATCAGCGGGATCAAACCACATACCAAAACAGTCATTCCAAGTGCGATTGGCGACGGAATTCCGAGGGCGAGCGAGAGCAAGAATGTGAAGATTCCAGCCATAACAGCGATCATTACTTGGCTGCTAACAAATGAACCAACTCGCGAAATAATTGCCTCGGTAAGTGCGCCAACTCGTTCACGACGAGATGCTGGGGCAAGACGTAATCCAAGTTTGACCATTTGCGGCAAGGAAGTTAAGAAGTAGAGAGTCAAAACTAAAATAGTTAGCGCGGCAAAGGTTCCAGATAGAACTGATTTACCAACACCAACTACGCCACCAAATGTAGTGAGCAAAAGTTTTCCATCGGAAGTGCGCGATGAAATTTCACGCTGCAGCGTATCTAGTAATCCGTATTGCTCGTTGAGTCGCATAAACAATGAATTAGATTTCAAATCTTCAATCAACGATGGCGCTTGACTGATCAAGTTAGAACCTTGCGTAACCACTGGTGGCGCTACGACCAAAGCAAAGAAAACTACAAATAAAATTACCGAAACAAACATTGCGGCGACAGCATTTGTGCGTGATAAGCCACGACGGCGAAGTGCCTCGACTGCTGGGTTAAGTCCAGTTGCCAAGAAGAGTGCGATTAAAATCAAGACGAATATCTGCGAAGCACTGGCGAGTGCGCGCATTAAGACAAAAGCCGATAGCGCTCCGATGGTTGCAATAAATCCGAAATAAAATGGGTGAGATTTGTTAATTGGGTCACCTAAAGTGCCCATATCAGTGTTAATTACCTTAGGGTCGCCTGCAACAACTTTTTTAATTCGCTTACTTATCGCCATGTGTTCAAGTGTAATTGCCTAAGATGAGCCCATGACCTTACGAATCACTGGCTTTGGCGAAGAGATCGCTGCCGTTTCGGGTCTGCCGTGGAATCAGCCGTTAGAGCAATGGCCAGAAGATCCAGCACTCGCAGAAAAACGCGGCATCTCTCGCCATGTGGTTCGCCTGATCCGGGTCAATGATGAACCCGATGCGGAAATTTATGCGGTGAAAGAGACTGTTTCTGAGTTCGCCAATCGTGAATATGCCGCCCTACGAGAACTTCGCCGATTACAAGCACCCAGCGTTGATCCAATTGCCGTAGTAGAAGGACGCAAAGATGCTAATGGCGAAGAGCTGCCATGTGTTCTAGCTACTCGATTTCTGCCTTATTCACTGCCTTACCGAGTATTGCTCTCTGGCGCGGTAACTCCCCATGACATTCTCAACATGGCTAATGCTTTGGCATTGCTGCTAGTGCGTCTGCACCTACTTGGGTTTTGGTGGGGCGATTGCTCACTTTCAAATACGCTGTTTCGTCGCGATGCTGAAAGTTTTGCAGCTTATTTAGTTGATGCCGAAACTGGTGAATTTCAGAAAACGCTTAGCGATGGTCAACGCGAACACGATTTAGATATCGCACATTTTAATGTGGCTGCTGAACTCGAGGACTTAGCGCTCTCTGGCGTTCTATATCCAGGCATGGACCCAGTTCGCGCAAGTGACACCGTGATCAAAAGATATCGAAGACTTTGGGCAGCGCTACGTGATCCACAATCACTCGACCCAACTGATCGTCGTGCTGTAGAACGCGCAATGCGCCAATTACATGACTTGGGTTTTGCAGTTGAAGAAGTTTCTATCGCTATCGATGGTGATAATAAAGTTTTGAAGTTCCAACCCAAGTTAGTTGCTGCTGGTTATCACACCAATCGCCTGCGCGAACTTATGGGGCTAGACACTGAAGAGTTACAAGCAAAGCGAATTTTAGCTTCCTTCGATCGTTATCGTGCTCGCGAAAGTAATCCTTCAACCAATGTCAACGAAACGGCCTTTAAATGGTTAACGGAAGTCTTTAACCCAATTATTAATTCAGTTCCAGCAGAACATGTTGGTCGCGTAGAACCAGCTCAGTTATTTCATGAAGTTCTTGAGCACCGGTGGTACTTAAGCGAAGCTGCCGGGCATGATGTTGGCTTAGATTTAGCTTGTAAAGCCTATATTTCTGAGGTTCTGCCCTACCGTCGTGATTCAGGTATCGAGTTAGTGGAATGATAAAGCAATGAGTTTGCCACCTAATTTTGGCCGAGCGGTAGATCTGAGTTCGCTAACTAAACCAGCAAAAGCGACTAATGCGATCGCCGCTACTTATGAGATTACTGCTGAAAATTTTGCGTCTAATGCGGTTGAGCTTTCGCGAGCTAAGCCAGTAATTTTATTGGTCTGGTCTCCGCGCAGCCCAGAATCAATGGGCACTCTAGAAATCCTTAGCAATTTATTATCCACCTCTAATGGCGCCTGGTCACTTGGCAGCATAAATGCAGATGATCAGCCGCAAGTGGCTCAAGCCCTGCAGACTAAGAACGTTCCATATGCAGTTGCCTTAATTGCCGAGAAACCAGTTCCGCTCTTTGAGCAGAGCTATCCCGAAACACAAATCAAAATGGTGATTGATAAAGTCTTAACTCTTGCGGCTGAGCAAGGTATTGGAACCGCGCCGATCGAGACAACTGAACCCGAGGAAGATGAAGCCTTAGTAGCTTTAGAGTCCGGCAATTACGAAATTGCGCGAGCGGCATATCAAAAATTGTTAAATCGTAAACCTAATGATTCGCTAGCTAAATTAGGTTTAGCGCAAACCGAACTACTTATTCGAACTGAGAAACTAGAAGCAAAGTTAGTGACCGCACTCGCTGCATCTGAGCCCGATAATGTCAAAGTTCAACTTGACTGTGCCGACCTAGAAGTTATCAGCGGAGATTTAGATGCTGCCTTTAATCGCTTGCTTGAATGTGTACGCCGCTTTTCGGGGAGTGATCGCACAGCTGCCAAAGATCATCTTTTAGGACTCTTTCAATTAGTAGACCCAGCCGACCCACGATTAAAAGTGGCTCGCACTTCACTGGCAAGTGCCCTTTTCTAGAGTGATGCGATGAATAAAGAGAAGATAACGCCCGAAATCGAGTATAAGAATTTAACAAAACTATTCTTTTTATTTGGCTTTGGCATCATGTCCTGGATTCCCAGATTCCCTGATTTTAAAGATCGACTGGGCCTGACAAACGGCCAATTCGGCTCAATTATCAGCTTGGGAAACGTGGGTGGCTTTATTAGTTTGCTTACCGTAGGCCACATTGTGCATAAGTTGGGTAGTTATAAAGTCTTAATCGCAAGTACTTTCTCGCTTTACATTGGCTTTATTCTGCTCGCACATGTTTCTTCTAGTTTAATCTTTATTCCAGTTTTAATCTCAGTGGGCTATTCGATCTCGGCCTTTCACATATCACTCAATAGTCAGGCTTTTGATAGCCAAACTCGTTCTACTAAACCGATGATTGTGAAACTACATGGGATTTGGACTATTGGCGCGGTCAGTACTGGCCTGGTATCAGGTTTCTTGATTGGAAGAGTATCGGCCACCGTTCAACTAGATGTGGTCTACCTTCTAGTGCTCTTACTGACGATTAGGTACATAAATAAGTTGCGCTCAATCGCACTTCCGCCGCAAATCGAAGATGACCATTATTCAGTAAAGCGAATTATTACTTCAATTAGAGTTGATCGTTTAATCGCAGGGGGCATGATCTGTGCAATTTTTCTTGAAATTACAATGGGTGACTGGTCTAATATATTTGCCCGAGAATATTTAGGAATAAAAGGCGGACTAATAACTCTTCCATACATTCTTTTTATGAGTGCGATGATTGCCGGAAGATTAGGTATTTCAAGAATTATCACAAGAATGCCGATTAATCGAGCAGCTAATATCGGCGCGGTAACAGGCGGTACATTTTTCTTAATTGGAATAGCTGCATCAATTTTATTTGGTGACACCCATAAATACTGGGCATTCGCTATTTTTTCATTAGGTTGTTTTGTTGCTGGCCTGGGCACTTCATTCATTACCCCTAGTTTCTTTAACGCTGCTAGTTCTAGAAGTTCATTGCCTAGTTCAGTGGTAATCGGCCAAGTGGGCCTAATCAATAATTTCCTAATATTTGGTGGTAAGTGGGTTATTGCCTGGACAGCTCAATTCACATCTCTTGCCGTTGCCCTTTTGATTCCAGCAATAATGGCGCTATCGATCCCCTTCTTCTCAAAAGCGCTCTTGAGCACCAACGACAAAGGTCAGGCGAGCGCTAGCTAGCTGCCGTAGGCAAAATTAACTAGCGGCTAAAGCCATCCATAGGGTTGCCAATGGAGCAACTCTCAAAGTAATTACCAAATCAGAATTTTCAGCTACTACAACCGGTTGATTAATTACGCCACTACCACCAAAAGCTAAATCATCAGTGTTTAAAACTTCTTTCCATGTACCAGCCTTTGGCATTGGTAGGCGGTAGTTCTCATGTGGCACAGGTGAGAAATTTGTTATGCAAACAAGTGGCTGACCATCTTCTGCCCAACGTGTAAAAGCCATTACATTACTTGCCGCATCATTGCCTACCAACCAAGAAAATCCTTCTGGCGAAGTATCTTTTTCAAATAAGGCTGGAGTTGCTTTGTATAGGTTGTTTATTTGCGAAATGGTCCTTGCTACACCACTGTGTTCAGCGTATTGAGTTAATTGCCACTGCAGGCCAGCGGATTCGCTCCACTCATCATTTTGGGCAAACTCTTGACCCATGAAAAGTAATTTCTTACCTGGATGCGCCCACATAAATCCATACAGAGCGCGCAACGTTGCGAGTTTCTGCCAACGATCACCCGGAAACTTATTAACTAGCGAACCTTTACCATGTACAACTTCATCATGCGAAAGTGGAAGCATGAAGTTTTCAGACCAGGCGTAGAGAATCGAGAAAGTTATCTCATTGTGGTGGTGTACGCGATGGATCGGGTCGCGCTGTAGATATTCAAGAGTGTCATGCATCCAGCCCATGTTCCATTTAAAACCAAAACCAATTCCATCTGATTCGGTGCTACGTGTTACGCCAGGCCAAGCCGTTGATTCTTCGGCAATCATCATGATGCCAGGGTGTGTGCGATACGCAGTAGAAGTTGCTTCTTGTAGTAACTGCACTGCTTCGAGATTCTCGCGTCCACCAAATTTATTCGGAACCCATTCGCCTTCTTTACGTGAATAGTCGAGGTAAAGCATTGAAGCAACAGCGTCTACCCGCAGGCCATCAATATGAAATTCGGTTAACCAATAGAGAGCGCTGGCGACGATGAAGTTGCGAACTTCGTTGCGGCCGAAGTTAAAGATCAGCGTTCCCCAGTCGGGATGCTCGCCTAAACGGGGGTCGGCATGCTCATAAAGCGCGGTTCCATCGAACTTTGCCAGCGCCCATTCATCTTTCGGGAAGTGGGCAGGCACCCAATCCAAGATCACGCCAATTCCAGCTTCGTGTAAAGCATTAACTAAGTATTTGAATTCATCAGGGGAGCCAAAGCGTGAAGAAGGTGCGAAGAAAGAAGTTACTTGGTAACCCCACGAAGGCCCATACGGATGTTCCATTACAGGTAAGAATTCAACGTGAGTGAAACCTGTTTCTTTCAAATAGCCAACTAGCTCGGTTGCCAAATCAAGATAACTTAACCCTATGCGCCAAGAACCTAAATGAACTTCATAAACAGATACTGCGCTACGCCAGGGCTCAAATTTATTACGTTCAGAAATCCAATTCTCATCACTCCAGTTGTAACTTGATTCCTCAACTATTGAGGCAGTTAGTGACGGAACCTCGGTAGCCCGAGCAAGCGGATCAGCATGATCAACCCAGCGGCCATCGTTGGTATGGATCGCAAATTTATATTTTGTGCCCGGTGCTAAATCGGCAATAAATATTTGCCAGATGCCAGTGTTCTCAATTCGCCACATTCGATGGGTATTGCGATCCCAGTAATTAAGATCGCTAATCAAACTTACATCGCGCGCATTTGGAGCCCAGAGCGCAAAAGAAGTACCCAGTAAATTTCCACTTGCATCGCGCTGTACATGAGCGCCTAAGACTTTCCAAAGTTCTTCGTGACGACCTTCGGCAATCAAATAAAGATCTAGCTCGCCCAATGCGCCAGGTTGATTAGGAACAACTTGGGCCTTACGGCGAAAAATTCTCATGAGTTAAGAGATTCGCGCCACGGCAATATGAGCCACATTGTTGAAATCTGTGCGCGGATCAAGGCTGACAAAGCTGTCACGATTCCAACTAAAGGAATTTCCAGTTATTTGATCATCAACTACAAATGAATCACCAGTTAGCCCGAGCAAATCCATGTTCCAGTGAACCACAGTCGCTTGGGCATTTGAAGGGTCAAGGTTGACTATAACAAGTACTAAATTGTCACCATCACGCTTGGAATAAGCGATTATCGCCTCATTATCAGTCTTATGAAAATGGAGATTACGTAGACGTTGTAACGCCCGATTAGCGTTGCGGATCTTGTTTAACTTTGAAATTAGCGGCACGAGTGATTGTTTAGCGCCATCCCAGTCGCGCACCTTAATCTGATATTTCTCAGAGTCTAAGTACTCTTCGCGACCCTCACTTAATACTCGGTGTTCAAATAGCTCATAACCGGCATACATTCCCCAGGACGGCGTCAAAGTCGAAGCTAAAACTGCGCGCAGAGCAAACATCGCTGGGTTTCCACTTTGTAAATGAAACGGCAAGATATCTGGGGTATTAACCCAGAAATTAGGGCGGAAGAAGGAACTTGTTTGATGTGAAACTTCGTTGCCATATTCAGTTAGCTCATGCTTGGTAGTGCGCCAAGTGAAGTAGGTATAAGACTGCTGGAACCCGGCTTTACCGAGTGCGTGCATCATGGCTGGCTTAGTGAATGCTTCAGCCAAGAAAACAATCTCCGGATGTTTCGCATTTACTTTAGAAATCAAGGTTTGCCAGAAGAGAACTGGTTTAGTGTGTGGATTATCAACGCGGAAAATTGTCACGCCTTTGCTAATCCAAAGTTCACAAATTCGATTGACTTCAGCGACTAGACCATCAAAATCGTCATCAAAATTAATTGGGTAGATATCTTGATACTTTTTTGGCGGATTCTCGGCGTAAGCGATCGTGCCATCGGCTCGATAGTTAAACCAGTTTGGATGCTCTTTAACCCAAGGATGATCTGGTGAAGTCTGCAGAGCTAGATCAAGTGCGATTTCAAGATTTAACTTGCTGGCTTCCTTTACAAAGCTTTCAAAATCTTTCATCGTGCCAAGTGCGGGATTAATCGCATCGTGGCCACCATCAGAGTTTCCAATACCCCAAGGCACTCCTGGGTCATTAGGTCCGGCCGTCAGTGTGTTATTTGGTCCCTTGCGGTGAGAAATACCTATTGGGTGAATTGGCGGAATATAAAGAACGTCAAAACCCATATCTTTAACGGCTTTTAGCCGCTTTGCGGCAGTGCCGAAATTGCCACTGGTAAAGGTGCCATCCTTATTTAGGATTGCGCCTTCACTACGCGGGAAGAATTCATACCAAGCGCCGACTAAAGCTCGTTCACGTTCAACATAGACTGGAAATTGTGGTGAGTTAGTCGTAACAGTTCGATATTGCGTAACGATGGCTGCTTCAATTTCAAAAGTGAAGTGACCTAGTTGTGGTAGCGAGATCAGTGCTTCGTAGCGATCAGTACCAGGGCTACGTTCAACGGCTGCGACACGAGATAGTTCTTTACCTTTGCTATCGCGAGTAATTACCTGAACTTGCGGGTAATCATGACCTTCACCAGCGACAGTTGCACTTACTAAAAATTCTTCATTAACAATTGCCTTTACAGGAACAAATTCTCCCCCAAAGTAGATTGTGGGGGAGATATCAGTGATTGCGACGCGGCCGATCAACCCGAACCCTCGGTGTTGCCAGCATCGGCAGCAGTCACATCATTAATTTGATATTTATCAATTGCTTCTTGAACTGTCTTAGCTTTTACATCGCCTTGCTTTGCTAGTTGCTGCAGAGTAGCGACCACAATTGATTCGGCATCCACTTTGAAGTGACGACGAAGTGCGCCACGAGTATCAGATAAACCAAAACCGTCGGTGCCCAGGGAAGCAAACTGACCTGGAATCCAAGGCGCAATTTGATCTTGAACTGCGCGCATGAAATCACTTACCGCTATTACTGGACCTTCAGTGTTTGCTAACTTCTTAGTTACATAAGCTTGCTTGTTATCACTTGGGTGCAGGAAGTTATGGCTATCAGTTTCTAAACCATCGCGGCGAAGTTCATTCCAAGAGGTAACTGACCAGACTGAAGCAGCAACACCCCAATCTTCGGCCAATAACTTCTGCGCCTTAAGCGCCCAGTTAACGCCAACACCAGAGGCCAAAATTTGAGCCTTCTTCTTGCTTCGAGTCTCGGCCGGGGCATATAGGTAAATACCCTTTAATAAGCCTTCTACATCAAGGTTTTCAGGCTCAGCCGGCTGCATATAAGGCTCGTTGTAAACAGTGAGGTAGTAATAAACATTTTCGCTGTTCTCGCCATACATGCGACGCAAACCATCTTTAACAATATGTCCAAGTTCGAAACCAAATGCTGGGTCATAAGAGACGATCGCTGGGTTAGTTGATGCGAGTAGATGTGAATGACCATCTTCATGCTGCAAGCCTTCACCATTTAGTGTGGTGCGACCAGCTGTTGCTCCGACTACGAAGCCACGAACCAATTGGTCAGCTGCTGCCCAGAAAGCATCACCAGTACGTTGGAATCCAAACATTGAGTAGAAAATGTAAATCGGAATCATTGGTTCATCATGTGTTGAGTACGAAGATCCCACTGCGGTAAAGGAAGCAACTGAGCCAGCTTCGTTAATACCTTCATGCAGAATCACACCTGAAGTGGATTCTTTATATGAAAGCATTAACTCGCGGTCAACTGATAAGTATTTCTGACCGTTAGGTGAATAGATTTTTAAGGTCGGGAACAATGAATCCATACCAAAAGTACGGGCTTCATCAGGAATGATCGGAACTAGGCGAGAACCTAAGCCCGGATCCTTGATTAAATCTTTTAACATACGCACAAAAGCCATTGTGGTGGCAATTTCCTGCTGACCTGAGCCGCGCCGAACTGATTCATAAACTGAATCATCTGGCTGAGCAAGCGGGCGGGAAATCTTGCGACGTGATGGAATTGACCCACCAAGTGCCGCACGACGTTCCTGTAGATATTTTGCTTCAGGTGAATCAGCAGGTGGGCGATAGTACGGAGGTAACTTGGCATCAAGCTGATCATCCGCAATTGGAATACCCAAACGATCACGGAATTCGACGATATCTTCCATCGACATCTTCTTCATCTGGTGTGTTGAGTTTCGACCTTCGAAGTGAGAACCAAGAGTCCAGCCTTTAACTGTCTTAGCCAAAATAACGGTTGGTCGACCATTTGAATTCATAGCTGCTGTGTAGGCGGCAAATAGCTTGCGGTAATCATGTCCGCCACGGCGTAGGCCCCAAATCTTGTCGTCAGACCAGTCGGCAACCATTGCGGCAGTGCGTGGATCGCGCGCAAAGAAATTATCTCGCACGAATTTTCCACTTTCAGCTTTAAAAGTTTGGTAATCGCCGTCGAGAGTCTTGTTCATCAAATCAACAAGTGCACCTTCGCGATCTTGCGCAAGTAGTGGATCCCATTCGCGACCCCAAACCACTTTGAGTACGTTCCAACCGGCACCGCGGAAGATCGATTCAAGTTCTTGAATAATTTTTCCGTTACCGCGCACTGGGCCATCAAGGCGCTGCAAGTTACAGTTAACAACGAAAGTTAAGTTATCAAGATTCTCGCGAGTTGCTAAACCAATCGCACCTAACGTATCTACTTCATCAACTTCTCCATCGCCCAAGAAAGCCCAAACATGTTGCTGACTGGTGTCTTTGATTCCGCGATTGTGAAGGTAACGATTAAAACGAGCTTGATAAATCGCGTTAAGTGGACCAATACCCATTGACACAGTTGGGAACTGCCAGAAATCTGGCATCAAACGTGGATGTGGATATGAGGAAAGTCCGCCACCCTTATGTGAAAGTTCTTGACGGAAACCATCTAATTGATTTTCGCTAAAACGACCTTCTAAAAATGCGCGTGCATACATTCCGGGGCTGGCATGGCCTTGGAAGAAAATTTGATCGCCGCCGCCTGGATGATCTTGGCCGCGGAAGAAATGGTTGAAACCAACTTCATAAAGCGATGCCGAAGATGCATAAGTTGAAATGTGTCCGCCGACGCCAACACCTGGACGCTGCGCACGGTGTACCAACATGGCCGCATTCCATCGATTAAAATGTCGGATACGGCGTTCGATCGCTTCATCGCCAGGAAAAGCTGGCTCACTATCGGATGGAATACTGTTGATGTAATCAGTGGCACGTAACCCTGCGATACCAATGTTCTTCTCTTGCGCGCGCTTTAGCAGCGAGAGCATCAAATAACGAGCACGAACTGGTCCAGCATTGGCTAGTGCCGCATCAAAGGAAGCTTTCCACTCGGCAGTCTCAGCAGGGTCGATATCGACTAACTGGTCAACGATCTGATCTGGCGTCTCAAATGTTTCGCTCATGGCCCTATTCTCGCGGTTACTACCCAGTTGTGTGAAATTGAGAGCGGACAGGTCTTGCTAAGTGAGCGGTTTTTGGGTGGACTTAGCCAGTGGCCATGCGTATGGGCTTTGCCAAAGCCGATTTAATCTTGGAAATCGGCTATGCCGCCGATTCTGATGATTCCTTGCGTGCAGAAATTAAGGCAATTACCGGGACTGAATTTATTAAAGGTGACCCAACCGAAGTCATAGATGCAGTTCTAATCTGGTGGCGCGATGGTGATGGCGATTTAATTGATGAATTAATGGATGCCCTCACTTTTCTCTCCGAGACTGGTCCGATTTGGGTACTGACTCCGAAAATGGGTCGACCAAATTATGTGGAAGCAAGTGAGATTCAGGATGCAGCTCCGATAGCTGGCCTAAGTGTCACCTCATCAATTGCGATAGCGACCGACTGGACAACAACTCGTCTAGTGGCACGCAAAGCTGGCAAACGATAGATTTCGTGCCATGACAACGACACTGGTAATTGGCCAACCCGCTCCTGATTTTGAATTAGTAAACCAGCATGGCGAAAAAGTTTCACTTTCATCTTTTAAAGGAAAGCAAAACGTAGTTTTAGTTTTCTATCCATTCGCATTCTCAGGAACCTGCACCGGCGAACTTTGCGCATTACGCGATGACATTTCGGCATTTCAAAATGATGATGTGCAGTTAATCGGAATCGCCTGCGATCCAATGTATGCAGCTCGCGCATTTGCCGAAGCCGAGGGTTATACATTCCCAATCCTTTCTGATTTCTGGCCACACGGTGCAGTCTCAAAGCTATATGGTGCTTTCTTTGAAGAACGCGGATTCTCTACACGCGGCACATTCATCATCGATAAGAGTGGAATTCTTCGTTGGCA
>Ga0208485_1000028_pt1 | contig 47148 bp, 71 predicted proteins | sample LakMenEpi27Jul12_FD_150707 | JGI IMG/M metagenome (GOLD analysis project Ga0208485, IMG submission 150707) | Freshwater microbial communities from Lake Mendota, WI - 17JUL2012 deep hole epilimnion (SPAdes) | ecosystem: Environmental > Aquatic > Freshwater > Lentic | place: Lake Mendota, Madison... | reverse complement strand
TATATGGGTGGAGGACAAACAACGAATGTGTCTACGGTAAATATTAATGTTGATACATTTGTCGGGGAAGAAGAATGGTTTAAGTCTATGATGAAGAGTTACAATGTCAATGTCCTTCCAAAGCAACAGAAAGCGGCTGGGATGGAGACAAGAACTTTTACAAGCTATAATGGTATAAACCAGGGGTTGTAAATGTCAATTATTCAAAATCAACAATCTAATATAACCCATCTTGTCGTGCTTAACGGTCAAGAGATTACAGAGCATGGTCGGGTGTTCAGTGGTGGAATGACCACATCTGCATCTAATGTTGAATTGTTAAACGGGAATAAAAAAAGGTTTATTAAAAATGCAAAGAATACTTATTCATTTTCATTTACCTATCTTCCGGATATGCCGGAAAAAACAGTTGATGGTCGTAAGAGCAGAGATTACCTGCTTTCAATTGCCAGAGCTCCATCGTCAGCAAGTCTTTCAATAAAGCTAGACCCATCAGAACCTTTTTATAATACTACCGTATATGTTGATTCATATTCGGAGACATTAATCAGGAGAGATATTCCCAACCAGTGTGCTTACTACAATGTTGAGATTTCTCTTAAAGAGAAATAATATATGTCTGATAGTTTTTATTCATTTAGTGAACCATTTAATCGTGGTATAGATTTTTATCAAGCAGATGCTGCTGATGTCACAATTGATATCAGCATTTCATCCTCTCTTACAATATCATCTTTTCAAATAAGATTTGCAAGCATTGTAATTGAATCAAACTCTGCCATCACTTCTAATGCATTCAAGATAGCATACGCAGCCGCTAATCTGGCGGTCGATGGTGCAACGGTAGTTGTCGCAACAGAAAGGCAAGACGGAAGCGTTGTAATCTCCGCAGAAGCTCTTGTTCAGACAAACATTACAAAAATTGCTCATGCATCTGTAGCATTGTCATCTAGTGGTGATGTATCTGTAAGCGGAACGAAAATATCTACTGCTACATCCACACTTAGCTCGGAGTCCGACTTGGATGCTTCGATGCTTAAGATATCACACGGCACTTCTCAAATAGCAGTATTGTCAAGTCTATTAGCAAATGCGATGAAGGTCGCTCACGGTTCGGCGGTTCTGTCTGGTCAAGTCAACTTGGCAACAGCTGGCAGGATATTCCTTGCAACAATCAGAATTAATATTTTAAATAATACAAATGTTGATGCTCGGACTATTAGATTCAGCACAAATATTACTGCAGATAGCTCACTGATTAGAACCCTGCTGCTTCTTGATAATAAACCTTTAACAAATCAAACAAGGATGCTCGATGTTTCAGCAACCCCGATTTTTATGGAGAATACAAATTGGGCTGGAGATACTTCAAGATATTATAAAAACAGCGCAGCTAATGGCGGTTCAAAAAGAACATTTAATATTAAGTGGTCATTTATCCCAAATTACAGTAATGCAACTGTTGACTTAAATGAGTCAAGAAATTATATTAAAAATATTTCAATGGATGCCGATACTCATACTTTAACAGTTATTAGTCAAGATGAGGATGGTATAACTCCATATACAGAAGAGAATGTTACTGTGTTTGTTTCAAGTTTTTCTGAAAACTTAATAAGAAGAGACCTTGTTAATGATGTATACTATTTTGATTGCGCGTTAGCGCTAGAAGAGGTTTAAAATGTTGACATCTGGTATATACGGAAAGGAATTCTCTACTTCTTTTAATTCTTCCATTATATCTCCGGCCCAGAAGATTAAGCCTAAAATTATGATTAAATGGCTGGATAGTCGCCATGTTGATAATTTGGTGATAACAACAAATGATGCTCCTGCGAATACTGCCTACCCAAGCAGGGGATTTTTCTTCCCAGTGTCGGAGGCTATGAATGGAATTAAAAGACAATCATTTACTTGGGCAGTTGCTGGGGCTAAGGATGTAAATGGTGATGTGATTAAGGCAGATGGCACATGGTTTGCAATGCCTTCCTTGACATCGAATGATTTATCAAATACTCAGGTAGGTAGTAATCTTGAATTTGGGTGGTGGTCGAATAGTACCAGTAATTCAAATACCCATGGTACATATAGTGGATATGGCTTTGTGACAAATCCTTATGTTGAAGCAACATTCACTACAAGAAAAGTAAATAAAATTAGGGTTGTTACATCTGAAGCGTATGGTCAAATATCTAATTATTTAGTGCAGGCATATGATGCTTCTTTAAATCTTGTCTTGAATGAAGAGGGTCTTATAAAAGATGGTACATATTTTCAAGATCACAATATATCCCTAGCCGCTTCAACTCAGAATATATCAAAAATAAGAGTGACCGTATATTCTACAAAAAATTCGGTTGATTTTGCAAGAATACAGGAAATTGTCCCAATTTATGAAGAAGACATTAGTGATTATATAATTGATTACTCTGTCAACAGAACTCGTGATATTCACTCAACAAGCCTTCCAGTTGGTGGTTCGGGTATTGCTAGTGTTGATTTGAATTTAGATAACACAACTAAGGTTTTTAACTTATTCAACACAAGCTCTACTTATGGTAAATATATGGTTAAAGACCTTGAGGTTGAGATATACACTGGCTGGAGAATCAAGAAGCCATCATTTGATAATATCAATGCCTCATATTTGACAACGCAATTAACGGCAAATATATCCAATTCCTCATCTACATTTACCGTTTTGGATAGAACAGCCCTGCCTGCTGGCGGAGCGGGTAATGAGTTTATTGTCATTCTGGATAAAGATACTCAGTCAGAAGAGATTGTGCTTTGTTCTTCTGTTAACTCTTCAAATATTGTTACAGTTGCACAAAGAGGGTACGGCGGTTCTATAGCAAAATCTCACACCGCTGGCTCCAGTGTCAGATTCGATGTTTATGAGTATGTGAAAAATGGAACATTCTATGTTGATGAATGGTCAGTGAATACAGACATGACCGTGAGTGCAAACTTGCAGGACTGGACAAAGTTCCTTTCGGAAAGGACAATCAGTTACGGGTTCTTTATGCAAAATGCGTATGTCGGTGATGCGGTAAAGAATCTTTTAATGAGAGCTAACTTCCCTAGTTCTGATATTGAGAAACTTAACTCTTATAAAAGAGGGGCTATTGAGAGAGGGGCTGTCACCCTTTATTCATTTAATGAAGATACTATTGATCGAAGTGGAAATGATATTATCCCATCTACTGGGTTGCGTTCAAGATTTTGGGGGATGCCAGATAACAAGAAAGATGTTTCTGTAAAAGACATTGTTGCTGACGCTATAGACAAAGAATTGTCACCATTGGATAAAGCTCTTGGTGAAAAGAAATTTATATCCCCATCTAAAGTTGTTTTGTCTAAAGATATTTCTGATTCAAATACATACGCCTTACAGATTAGTGATTTCCAGTTCACCGGTACAGACTCTAAAGTTTACAGTGATTATTATAATGGAGTTTTCGATGGTTACTATATACCGACAGACTCTGGTCTGCAAAGTTTAGTTGCGGTTATTGCTTATGGCGGGGTCAAGATTTATCTAGATGATGTTCTTATTTTGAACAGGTATAAATTAACCACTGTGTCAACTAGGTATCAATCAAGTACTGTTAATTTGACAGCAGGTGTTCCACGAAAGATAAGAATAGAGTTTTATCATTCTTTTAATAATTCAGGCGCTGCTTCTTTTAAATTGTGGCTGTACAAGGCTTTGAGCGGGGGTTCGGATGTTCTTGTTAACGCTTCAGAGTGCACAACGATTGTTGGACTGGATGCTGTTGGTTCAAAAAACCCATCATCGAATATTGCTGTAGCTGATGCTTACAATCATAGAAACAATGCTGTATACATAAGTCTGCCAAAGTTGAATCAACCAACTGGCTTGGTTTCTGATATAAATAATAAATCAATATTGTTAGAATCCAATGCTTATGTTAGAATTCCGTATCATGAAAGCTTTGATGTCGTAAACTCTAATAGTTATTTATATAATAATGAATGGACAATAGAGCTACTCGCCAAATTCCATATTCCAGGGAGTATTGTTGCAGAATCAATTACTGTTACGAATAACGGTTCTGGTAATTATTTAATAAACGGAGTTTCTAATGGGACAATTTCCGTGGTTCGTGGGGGTACTTACACATTTCAGGTTAATGCGTCTGGTCATCCATTCTGGATTCAAACATCCCCTGGTGCTCATAATCCAGCAAATGTTGTTACTTCTGGCGTTACAAATAATGGAGACGATGATGGAACTATCACATTTGTAGTTCCTGCTGATGCTCCAAACACTCTTTACTATGCTTGCCAATTCCATTCGTCTATGCAGGGCATGATAACTGTTACAGGAACCGCCAGCCCCTATGGGTTCTTTTCTGGCGATGGAGAGTATGTAAGTAATTGGAATAATTCATCACCAACAGCTGGATTTGAATTCTTTAATAACTCCAGTTCTCATGGTTTTAAAATAAAAACTTTAGCAAACTCAACAGTGACAACGGAAACTGTTTCCTCTAATGTTGCTTTATCAAATAGTTCATTTCATCATTTAGCTGTTTCATATGATGGAAGTTCGTTAAAGTATTATGTAAATGGTGATTTAAAAGATACTGAACCTGTTGAGGGTGTTCCTGTTGCATGGACTTCAAAAGATATTGCGATTGGGGGTAGGGCGGCATCGTATTCTGCCGGGGCAGAAGTGCCTCCACCAAGTGTTAGAAGTTTTTATATTGATGAATTTGCTGTATATAATAAATGTTTGACGAGTAGTCAAATGTCTGATCGGTATACAGAATCAGCGATGCAGCCATTGACAGAGTTTGCTTTTCTATATGGCAATGATAACTCAATTCAGGAAGTTATAAATAATATAACATTTGCTGATATGGGCCGGGTGTATGTGGATGAAAACGATAAGGCTAAGTATGAGCATTTTTACCGCTTCTTCGAACCTTCTATTGCCCAGCATGCTAATGTGCAAACTTCATTCAGTGATTCAACAAATATTATAAATGCTTCTTACAATGTCGCTCTACAGTGTAATAAAGTCGTAATACCTATTGCATCAGTGCAAACATCTTCTGGAACAGCACAGAGCCTCTGGGTGGCCCCTGAGGGGTCTTCACTGGGCACTACTGAACTTACTGCCAATATGACATCCAGTTCAAATGTTGCTTATGTATCAAGCACAAAAAATCCAGTGTTCTCAGATACAGGATATCTTAAAATTGGGAATGAAATTGTAAAATATATATCAAAAACAGCAGTGTCTTTTAACGGACTAGAGCGTGGTCAATTTCAAACAACAGCGGCAGCTCACTTAACTTCCAGTAAAGTTAAGGAGTCAAGGTATTATGATATCAAGTTTGATAAAGCCCCAGCGTATAATATTAGAAGCCCTTTCGTAACTCAAATAATATTTGAAGAGCCGGACAAGATTGAAATAACAAAGTTTTTGCCGTATGCATATGGGGCTGAGTTGATCCTCTCAGCAACAGAAAACTCAATTGTTGGTGAAATTGCTATTATACAAGGAACAGACCCTATAACCCAGTACCCCTATGCAACATCGATTGTTGGCACCGCAGTTTCTATAACAGAACAGAATGTTCAGGTTAAGGAGCAATCTGCTTCTACGAATGACAGTATCAAAAAATATGGGATTAAAGATTTGACTGTCCAAAGTCCTTTTATTACTGATGCAGTACATGCAAAAAAATTGGCTGATTTTATTATTGATAAAACACAAACACCAGTGCCTATTATAAATATTAGTATTACGACCATGCCCAAGATTCAACTAGGTGATAGAATTAGAATAACAACTTTATCGGCTCTTGATATCACCAACACTGATTATTGGGTTATATCTTATAATATGTCGATAGCTGATAATGTTACACAGAACTTGGTGTTGAGGAAAGTTTCTTAATGGTTAGTGAAAATACAATATTCTTCTATTCTGGTCGTGGTGGGCATTCTCATGATGGGGAGAATTCAAGCTTTATTGATACTTCTAAGTATTCTTTGTTTGATTTTTCTTGGGGCTTATTGGGTGATCCTGATAGACAGGCTTCGCAAGATCGTAATTACAATAGCTTTAAAGATTTTATTATAAACACTGTCAACCAATCAATTTTAAATCCGGCGGGATTAGTTCTTCAGCCGGGTATTGTTAACGGTTCTGCTCATATCATATCTCGATCTTTAACGACTGAACTTATAGCAGCAAATGCAATTACTGCGAATGAGATTTTAGCAAACACGATCACTGCAAATGAAATTGCTGCGAACGCCATTACCGCAAATGAGTTGGCTGCAAATCTTGTTCTTGTCAATAATATTATTAGAAGTAATAATTTTGATGGCAATATTGCAGCCAATGGCGCTATTACTAGCGCAGGAACTGTTGGCTGGGCTGTCTCGGGTCATGGTCAAGCTGTATTTGATACAACATTTATTCGAGGGTCGTTGGTTGCATCATCTGTTTCTACACCTGGTGTTGATATCGACGCAAACGGGAATCTAACTGCTAATACTTTTGCACTTTATGCCAATGGTGCAATCATAACATCAAGCGGTAATTTTAGCGTTGATGCGTCTGGAAACCTAACGGCTAATAATGCAAGCATCACTGGGACAATATACGCCACTGCTGGTGGTATTGGCAACTGGGATATCAGTGGGGGTAATATTATATCCTCAGATGGCAAAATTAGTCTTATTAATGACGCTGGGGACACAGTAATTATTGCTCAAAGCGCTATTGGGACATTTGCTGCTATGAATTCTGACGGTAGCATCACTCTTCAGAATGGTAGCTTTGGCTCGTCTCAAGTTATGAACGGAGCATCTTATTATGTTGTAGATAGTATTGGCAGAGCATTGACTATTACTGGGTCTGGAATATCAAGTAATCTTTACGGAACAGTGCTCTCCGCCTCAGGCGGAGCTAGCCTTCTTGACGGCTATGCTGCTAATAATGATGAAGATGACGGCGGCTCTATCCCGATCAGGAGTGCTGATGCATCAGTAAGGGCTCGGTATTTTGTAACGACTGGAGGTGTGACAGGCTCTGGGTCAACAATTATTAGAAGATCCGATGGGTACATATTGGTTCAATCATCAAGAAGAGATTTGAAAACTAATATTGAAGATATAAGTGATTCTTTAAATAAAATAGCAGCATTAAGGCCAAGGATCTTTAATTGGAAGCCTCAAGATAACGATCCAGATGATCTCTTTCACAGGGAAATTAAACCAAATCATAAAACAATGGGTTTCGTTGTTGAAGAGGTTGCTGAGATATCACCTGAATATCTTGAGTATTCAATAAAAAATGATGAACTGGATGCTCATTACTGGAAGCCGAATGACTTTATTGCATTAGCTATTCAGGGAATAAAAGATTTGTCGGCAAAGGTTGATCAACTAGAAGCAAGGATTGCTGAACTAGAAGGTTAAATGAGGTATAATAGATAAATGGCTTACGAGAACTATTCACAAGTTTCCTGGACTGATGGAACACCTATCACTGGCGATAGATTGCAACAAATGTCAACTAACACCCAGCAGGTTAAGGAAGCTACTGAGGATTCCCCACAGGGTATCAAGAAAATTAAAAGCGTTACTTCAAATAGCGCTACTATCACAGCTTTCGCAACGACTACAGAAATTATCTCATTAAAAAATGATTCTGGTACTGGTGGTCCTGATAATAGAGTTAGTGTCGATGCTAGCCGTTTTTATAAAGTAGTTCTTAATTTCACTGGCTTTGTTCTAACTGCAAAAGGTGCTGAGGACTCTCGTTACTTTGTTAGTTTGCACAGCGGTACTCATGGTGGTGCAAACTCTAAACTATGTGAGGCAACCTTCACCCCTCCGGCGGGTATATTTGTTGATTCGGCAAATAGCAATACTATAACTTTAAGAAATGATGCTTACGATAATTTCTTTGGATCAGGAACAATTTCTACTGTATTGCAATCAAACGCTTCTGGCTTTATAAATGAATCATTTTTTGCTGCGGTTAAGAGAGAGCAGGGTGCAAGCACATCTGGTGCGCCAGGTTATTTTGTTCCCGCTTCATCCGGTTCTTATGTTCTTCAATTGTATGTTGAAGATGCGGGTGGAATTGCTTAATTGAAAGAAGTAAGGCTTGCCTCTCAAAGAAAAGATATTGAGTGGACAACGAAATTTGCTTCTGGTGAAGATAGTCCTAATTACAATGGCGGAAAGTATATCGATGACAAGGGTTATGTTCGTGTATTGAAGCCTGAGCACCCTAAAAACATTAGAGGCTATGCTTACGAGCATCGGCTGGTTATGGAAGAATATTTGAATAGATATCTCCAAGCATGGGAGACTGTTCACCATATTAATGAAATAAAGGTAGATAATAGATTGTCTAACTTGTTTCTTTGTACTCCGCAAGAACATAGTGCCCTGCATAAGGAAGGCAATAAGATATCGGCTCAGCATCGGGCTAAAATGAGAGAAACGGCTAACAAAGTTAAACCTCATACAAGAAAGAAAAATGCTGTTAATCCTGTAACAATTAAAAAAAGACTCCCGTAGCAACTTTCTGCTTATCCTTATGATAAGATGTACAGAACCCAAAGGAGTCCTTATGAAAGTTTGTGCAGGAGAAGGTTGTAATTTAGAGTTTGAGCCGCAAACGGCTAACCATAAATACGCCGATAAGCTATGTCGTCAATCAATTGATGTCAATGGTTTATGTAAATATAGAAGGGATAATGGTTTGTTTGAAACACTTCCAGATCCTATCACTGGTGATATCCCTTCAAATGAAAGTGAGTTGCGTCTTTCTTACAATAAATTATTGTCTGAGTACAATAAGATTAAAACAAAGAGTGATGACCTTGCTGGAGCTATCTACCGCGCTGTTAAAGAAGATATCGAATCGGTTAAATATGTTCCGGTTAATAAACCTAAGTTTGAAAGAGCTTCAAAAGGTGAAGAGGTAGCTGTTGCAGTTCTTGCTGACTGGCAGTTGGCTAAGGTAACTCCTGATTATAATTCTCAGGTTTGCGAAGAGCGCATCAACCTTTTTGCAGAGAAAGTGATTCAGCTTACTGAGATCCAAAGAAAAGATCACCCAGTTAAGGAATTGAGAATCTGGGCTCTTGGTGACATCATTGAAGGTGAGTTGATATTCCCAGGTCAATCTTTCTTGGTTGATGGCGGTTTGTATAGACAGATCACTGTTGATGGACCACGGATTATGAAAAACTTTATTAACAAAATGTTGGAGAACTTTGAAAAAGTAACATTTGTTGGAGTGATTGGTAATCATGGTTCTATTGGTGGTCGTGCCCGCAGAGATCACGATCCTGAAACCAATGGTGACAGAATGCTCTACCGTATCACTCAGCTTATGTTTGAAAAAGAAAAGCGGATTGAGTTTAAGATTCCAGACGGTCGTGGTGAACGACATTGGTATGCTATTGACAAGATTGGAAATTATAAAGCAATGCTTTGTCATGGCGATCAGTTCGGTAGCCTTTCGGCGTTTCATTCTTTTCAGAAGAAAGCATATGGCTGGAAGATCGGTGCTTTGAATGAGGACTTTGATGATATTTTCATTGGACACTTCCATACTCCAACAAAGATGACATTTAATACCGTTCAGTTAAGAATATCTGGTAGCCCTGAGTCGGTGAATACATACGCTGCAGAAGTTTTGGCGGCGGCTGGTCGTCCATCGCAATCACTCTACTTCGTTCATCCTGAGAAGGGTATTGTTACTGCAGAGTATAACTGCTGGTTGAATTAACATGACTAAAGCGACTGGTATATACTGCAGAAATTGCGGGGGCAGGATGTTTTCTGGTCATCAATATTATGCATTTCAAAAAAATTATATTGACTTGACCTGTATAAGATGTTCATGCTCTGTTGATGTTGAAGTAAAAAAGCTTAATAAAATTCTAAAATATTTAGGGTTCAAAACAATAGAGGCAAGACATGATATCCAAGAAACCACAAGTAAATAAATTTTACAGATATGCCGGGTCAATTGTAAAAATAAAAAAGATTTCTAAGGTAAAGAATAAAATCTTTGTAGAAAGACTTTCTGATAAAGAAATTATTGTAATACCTTATGAGCAATCAGAAATTTTAATTGTTCGGCTGTATACTGTTGGTGAGGTTGCTAAGATTGTTGAAAGAAGGCCTGATACACTCCGTAAGTATGAAAGAAAGAATTTGATTCCATCAGCCAGTAAGTTTGGTGATGAATACAAAGGATATTCTGACTGGAGATATTATGATGAAAGTGAAATCTATGAAATGGTAGAATTCTTCAATCAGCGCACACAAGGTCGCCCTGTCACTCAAAGTGGTGATATGGTTGGTAATAAGATAAAGTTAATAGAGCAAAAAGTCAAACTTCACAAGTGAGGATATTATGTCAAAAGAAAATGAAAAAGGTACAGAAATTTGGGCATCACTCGGCATTACTAAGAATCTTGGTAATTACGAATCGTTGAGGCTAGATGCTGGCGCACGAACGCAGGCATCAGACCCTAATGACCCAGCGGCTTGGGCAAAAGTTTGGGAATCTATTGATGCTCAAATTGAAGCAAAGCTGCAGGAATTAGATAATGAAAGCCCTAAGTGATTGGCTGAATTTAGCAGTTTGTGCAAATGATGACAACCCTGCTGCTTGGCTATCGTATGATATTGAAAACATACGATATGCCAAGCACGGCTGTTCGAAATGTAAAGTTAGGCAGCAATGTTTTTTAAATGCATGGCAGAATGAACCATATGTTGGTGTCAATGCAGGCATATCAGAATATGATTTTTTAATCCTTACATGGAAGGAGGCGAAGAAGGCTAATGGAAGTAACTGGTCAAGAACTAATAAAACACTTCAAAGAATCATGCAGGAAATTAAATAAGCTATTTATTCCGGATTCCCCAAGGCAAGAAGCTGTTGCAGACGCTCTTGCTGAATTTTATAGCAAGAATGATTTATTCACAGCAGTTGATTTATTTATTAAATCAAAGACAGGGCCGTTTTTGATATTTGATTTTGCAATAGAATCCAAGTCTTATGTTGATAAATCAAAATTTGAATCTAAGGCAGTTGACAATTTCAAGGCTATAGTGGAGCAAACAAGAAAGAGAATGGAATCTGAATGAACTATGAGATTAGGTTACTTAACTGCATTATTGACAACGATGGTTATGTTGAGTCGGTCAATGCTGGCGCAGAGAATGTTTTTGTTGAATACAAGGATATTTGGAATTTTATAATCAGTCACTATGACGAGCACAAAAAGGTTCCGTCTAAAGATACTGTAAAGCATCACCACCCAGATTTTGATTTTGTATCGACTCCTGAACCTCTTAAGTATTATCTTGATGAGGCAAAGAGAGAGTCGTTGTCATACCAGACTCGGATGATTGTTTCTAAGGCTCATGCCATACTGGGCGATCTTGGTCCTAAAGAATCATTATCATTTCTGATGGAAGAAACTTCTAAGCTCTATAAGTTTTCTAGCAGTTTGAAAGATACCGATCTTGCTGGGGAGTGGAAAGATAGGGCAGATAGTTTAAGAGAGCGGTCTTTGCGTGGGAATGATGAATTGCAAGGAGTGCCAAGCGGTATCAATGTTATTGATAAAACATTCGGCGGCTGGCAACCAGGAGATTTTGTTGTTCTTCTTGGCTGGACGGGTGTTGGTAAGTCATTCATTGCAAGATTATTTGCTGTTAATGCATGGAAAGCTGGTTATAGACCATTGATCATTTCACTTGAAATGAATAAGATGCAGGAGGGGCAGAGGCTTGATACCTTGTTGAATAATGGCGAAGGTAACTTTACCAATACAGATCTTGTCAGAGCCAACCCTGCCATTGTTGATAAGTATGAGAAATGGGCGGAGGCTACTTTCACTGGCAAGCATGCTATTCATCTTGTTACATCAGAGGGTCTTGAGACTGCTGACCAAAACATGGTACAGGCAAAGATTGACCAGTATCATCCGGATATGGTAATTCTTGATTACCATGGTTTGTTTGATGATTCAAGCGGTGCCAAGACAGAGACAGAGAAAGCAAAGAATTTGTCTAAGGCATTTAAGCGCATGGCTGTTAAAAATAATATTCCAATTATCGATGTTGCAGCAGTAACAATGTCAGAGGGGCACTCTGAGCGTCCACCTGAACTAGAAGAGGTTGCGTGGAGTAAGCAATTGGCTTATGACGCAGACCTTGTTCTGGCAATTCATCGTGAGCCATCATCTGATGTGTTTCAAGTTGTGTCTAGGAAAGTTAGGCGAGCTGGTCACTTCGGGTTCTATCTTAGATGGAACTTGGAAACAGGTAAGTGGGCTGAGGAATGGGACATTTAATGGAAACTTGCTTGAGCGGAACTGCGAAAGACATAGAAACAATCGCTAAACTTAGACCGTGGATGGAAGATGAAGCTAGGATTAAGTATGGGTTCAAGGGTGAGACAAGGCTGATTACAGACTATGATAAAGAATCAGAAATATTTTCATTCTCAATCATTTTTGACGATGAACCTAGAAGCTGAAATTAAAGATCTGCTCCAGAAGTATGGCATTCATGTTCATACTGAATCTGGCAATGAGATTACTTTCTATTGCCCTTTCCATAAGAACAGAAATACTCCATCGTTTTATTTAAATAAAAAAACAGGGTTATGGCAATGTTTTAATCCATCATGTGGAGAAAAAGGTAACTTTAAGAAACTATATAGACAGATCACTGGTAAATCCTATGGCAGAGAAACAAAGCTAGATCCTGCCGCATTAAAAAACGAGATAGATAGAGCCCTGCGCCCTGTTGTTCCAGAGAAGGAAATTTCTTTGGATACAATGATTCTTGATTATGATAGTGATGATGCCAAAGATAAGTTGTTGCCATTTCTTGAGCGTGGTTTGTCTATTGATACGCTATCTCACTTTGAAGTGGGGTTTTCTAGCGGTAAGAATCGTATAGTTATCCCAGTGAGGAATCCTCAATACAAACTGGTTGGCTTGATAGGCAGGGCTGTCAGTAGTGAGCAGGAGCCTAGATACTTGTATAATACTGGGTTTAAAAGAGCTACTGTGTTGTTCAATATACAGAATGCTAAGTTACACAGTGATGTTATAATAGTAGAGGGGAGTGTTGACGCAATGAAGGTCCACGAAGCTGGATTCCCGAATGTGGTTGCGTCATTGGGTGCTCAAGTGTCTCCACAGCAAGTATCTATGTTGAAAAAATATTTTGATAGAATAATTATATTTTCTGACAATGATGACGCTGGAGAGGCTATGAAAGGTGCTATAATAAATTCTTGTTGCGGTAAAGAACTGTACGCAGCCAAGATCTCCGATGGGTTGAAAGATCCAGGGGAGATGTCAGTAAAGCAAATTAAAGACAGTATCACAAACAAACAAATAATAGTATAGGAGACAATATGTCATTTACATCACTAAAAACACTAAAAGACCTTGAGAAGGCGGTAGTACCGGCTCCTGGGGCAGCAAAGGGAGTGAAGAAATACTTTACTCTGCAATCAGGAGACTCTTTCAAGATTCGCTTCAGGCAAGAGCTTACCGAGGATGCAAAATATTATAATGAAGAGATTGGAACTGGTATTACAGTTCCTGTGGTCACTTCGCCAATCAACTGGAAGTGGAGAGTTGCCTCTACTGCTTCATTTGAAAAATTTAATTATCGTTGCTGGGCAACAGAGCAGTCAGTTTCAGACAAGGCTTGGAAACCTAAGCCTCACCTGTTGATCAACATTGCAGTAGAAGTAGAGCCAGGAATTTGGGAACCACGAATTCTAGACACTACTTTCAATCAGCGCCATGTTGGTTTGACTTTGATTGAGTATGCAAAAGAGTTTGGGACTATTACAGACAGAGAGTACAAGTATTCGAGAACAGGCTCTGCCGCTTCGGATACTAATTATAGTTTGATTCCTCTGAATGTTACAGAAGCAAGTAAGGCAATTACTGAATTGCCATTGCATGAGTTGGAGAATGTATACATGACTCTTTCTTATGAAAAGCAGCAAATATTCCTAACAACTGGAGAGTTGAACAAGGATTCTTGGTAGAATCTAAGTAATTCTATTACTCAAGGGCAGGGGGAAACCCCTGCCCTTTAACAAAGGAATATAGTGAAAAGAAAAAAAATAGTTTTAGATTTAGACGGCGTTATTGCCGACATAGACACAGCTGTTTCTAATCATTTACTGGACGAGAGCGGCGCTAAAACTGATTACTCTAGCTGGTTCACTACTGATACTAAAAATGAAGAAGCTTTAAAATTATTTAATAATCCTATTTTTTGGAAAAACATTAAACCATTTGAGGATGCCTGGTATCAGGTAAACAAATGGTTTTCTGATGATGTCGATGTTCATATTGTTACTGCTCGCAGGATGGAAGAGGCTGTTCGTTCAACAGAGCCTTGGTTAGATGCATGGAAAATTAACACCTTGCGCCCTCAGTTTTCTAAAATGAATGTAAAGCATAAGATTATTGCAGAGATTGATCCTCTTTTTGTTGTTGAGGATAATCCACACGAGGTTATTTCTTTAAGAAGTCATGGAATTAATTGCTACCTGCGGAAGGCGTGGTACAATAAAGATTTCTGGGATGACCTTCCTTGTATTGAAACACTTTATGAATTGGAGATTTAAGTGACAGAGTTTGTTCACCTTCATTGTCACAGCGAGCATTCCTTGCTTGATGGGATGTCTACCCCCGAAGAGATAGCCCAGATATCTAGCACTAATGGTCAGTTTGCAGCAGCGCTTACGGATCATGGCACGATGGCTGGGGTTTTGCGTTTTCAAGATGCATGCAAGAAGCATTCGGTCCGTCCAGTGTTCGGTGTTGAGGCGTACTTCGTCCCATCTGTTGGGGGCGACAGTGATGGTAAGCATGAGCGATTCCATTTAATTTTGCTGGCAAAGAATGATGAAGGCTTAAAGAAGTTGTTTAAACTGTCGCAGATATCTTGGCAGGATAATTTTTACTATAAGCCAAGAATTGATTTTGATCTACTGGAGAGCATGGTTGACGATGACATTATTTCACTGTCAGGATGCAGAGGAAGCTCAATTGCAAAAGCTATTGAATCTGGCGATACCGGCAGGGCGGAAATGCTTGCTGATAGATTTACAAAAATATTCAAGGACGATTTCTACTTTGAACTTCAAGCATGGAACCCTAAAGAGATTAATGATGGTCTATTGGATTTGTCTAAAGCTTTTGGCAAGAAAGCTGTTGCGACAGCTGATTGCCATTTTCCGACTCATTCAGATAAAGCTTGCGAGGAAGTGTTGCTTCTCATTTCTCAGTACCCAAGCCTTGGTGCTGGGATAACAAACCTTGCGAAAGAAAATGCGGCGACTCTTCATACTTGCGGGAGTGACTTGCTCAGTAAGGTTAATCATCTGTACCCAGAAAGAAATCTTCGCTTTGATGATATTGATCCATATGTTGCGGATGCTGAAACTGTTTTATCTTGGTTTAAGAAAGCTGGTTATGATAGGCCTGACATTCTTGAGAATACCATTGAGGTTGCAAGCAAGTGCAGTGCTGAAATTAGGAAGAGAAGAAACCTTCTTCCTAAGTATATTAAATCACTAGACTCTGATGAGTATTTGCGTGAGATAACAGAGTTCAGAGTTAAAGAACTTGGTCTTGGTGATGAGTACAAGGTTAGACTTGAGGAAGAGCTGGGTATTATCAAGCAACTTGGTTTTGCCGATTACTTCCTTATTGTGTGGGACTTGATATCTTGGGCTGATGCTAACAATGTTGGTCGTGGGACTGGTCGTGGTTCTGTCGGCGGTAGCCTGATGGCGTATTTATTAAACATATCCAAGGTTGATCCTATTAAATACAACCTGCTCTTTGCAAGATTTATTAACCCTGAGCGCAATGACTATCCGGATATTGACTTGGACTTTGAGGATAAAAGAAGAAATGAAGTTAAAGAATATCTGAGAAATAGATGGGGCAGGGATCATGTTGCAGCTATTACCACCTATGGTACATTTAAGCCTAAGTCTGTAGTCAAAGATGTTGCTAGAGTATTGCAAGTGTCTTACGAAGAAACTAACAATATAACTCCATTTTTTGAGACAATTGAAGAATTAATTGAGTCACCTAAGGGTAAGATTTTTTGTAACAAATATCCTGATGTTCCCAAGTTAGCTAAGAGGCTAGAGGGGCGGATTAGAAATGTTGGCATCCATGCTGCAGGCATGGTCGTGTCATCAATCCCTCTCCATGAAGTTTGCCCTATTGAGACTAGAAAAGATACTGATAGCGATCAGCGGACTACTGTTACTGCTTTTGATATGACAGACGCTGAAGCTGTTGGGCTTATTAAAATAGATATTTTAGGTCTAAAGACCGTATCTGTGATTAAAGACTGCTTAGCGAAGATCAAGGAGCGTCTGGGAGTGGATATGGAGGCGCAATCCCTTTCGCTTGATGATCCAAAAGTTTTTGAGAATTTTAATAATGGCAACACGGTCGGTGTCTTTCAGACAGATGCGGCGGCTTATCGAAACCTAATTGAGAGAATGGGTATTGATAACTTTAATGACTTGGTTGTTAGTAACGCACTGGTAAGACCAGGAGCTTTGCTATCACAAGGCCAAAAGTATATTGATTGCAAAAAGGGTTTTACACAACCTTATTATCCTGACAAGTCAGTTGAAGAGATTCTGAAAGAGACTTACGGAACAGTTATTTTTCAAGAGCAATTGATGCAGATGTCCGTTATGATATCTGGGTTTACATGGTCAGATGCAGACAAGCTGAGAAAGATTATTGGTAAGAAGAGAGATGTTAATGAATTTAAAGAATTTAAGGATAAGTTCATTAATAATGCTATTATTCCAAAAGCTGAGGCGAGGCAGATGTGGGCGGAGTTCGAGATGTCGGCTCTGTATATGTTTAATAAATCCCATGCCGTAGCGTATTCGATGCTGTCTTACCAGACAATGTGGTTGAAGGTGAATTACCCTCTAGAGTTTATTTGGTCTTTGTTGTACAACGAGGATTCAACAGAGAAAATCACTGCTTACTTGATGGAAGCACAGCGGCTCGGCATTCCTATCTTGCCTCCTGATGTTAACTATTCTGAGGAATACTTTACAACTGATAGCAGGACTGGTCTTGATGCTATTCGGTTTGGTTTAACAAATGTTGCTGGTTGCGGTTCCTCTGCTATTAAAGAGATCATAAATAAGCGTCCGTTCACTTGTTTAGATGAGTTTAATAATAAATGTTCAAAGTCTGCAGTTAAAGCTCCATTGCGTCTTAATTTGGAGAAAGTCGGGGCGTATGCATCACTAAATCATATTTCTCAATATGAGCATGAGCGCTACTATCTTCCTGTTCTTGGGTTCTCAATCCAATCCGGGGAAGAGAAGAATGAAATGGATGAATTTGTGGGCAACCTTGCAGACTTCCATGAAATAAATTCACCGTTGACTTTGATCAAGGCTATTGTTCGATCAACAAAGAAAACTCCGCAATATTTAAGAATTGAATTTGAAGACTTCTCAGGTTCAGCAACAGTGTTTGCTGACAGGAATACTGAGATGGCTAATCGAGATTATGTTTATGCTTTAATTGGCGACAGAACATTGCATTCATTTTGTGATGCTTATAATTTTATTGACACTGATTTGCATAAATTTATCAATCTTCGGCAAAAAGGTGACAATCACGAATATAACTGGCTTTATGATACTGGGCTGGGGCATGTTGGAGAGGAGAAGACTTTGATGTATGTTATGCACTCAAGAGTGTTTACAACATCTAAGGATAAAACTATGGCAAATCTATATTGTTGGGATGGTCAACAGATTTTTAAAATTGTGATATTCCCTAGACCATATGCCAAGCTTAAAAGTGTTATCAAACAAGGTCAGTGGTATGCTGCTCGTCTTTCTAAGATTGAAGAGAAACAAACACTAACTCGTATGGACTCATACAAGGTTGAGTCTGAGTCTGCTATAATATCTATCGATAATTATATACAGAGGAAAAATCTTGTCCCTGTTGCTAGTTAATGTCTTGGAGTAGCAATGCTTGTTTGGTCAGATAATCAAATACCAAAATTTAGTGAAGGGTATGGCTATACCCCGGATTGCTTATGGGAGCACATCGGCCCCAGCGGTTTGCCAATTAGAAGAAGCAAGCCATCACTGCCAGATGAAATTGGTCGGGTCCAAATGGGAGTTAACCTCGGGTATTTCGCAAGAGGAGAGTACGCTGACGATATTGTCATAAACCACTCCGTTCCAGAAACTTTTGCAAAATCTAAAATATATTCAATTGGGTATACTTTTTGGGAAACTAATAAATTACCTGCCGACTGGGTTGTCCAATGCAATGAAATGGATGAAATATGGACTTGCACTCACGCAATGCGTGATGTATTTATTAATTCTGGAGTGACCAAACCAGTTTACGAATTTAAATTAGGGGTTGACCCAAAGATTTATTTTCCAAAACTAAGAAAAGCTCACTCTCCATTTACTTTCCTATCAGTCGGTTCTCCATCAACTCGTAAAAATTCTCAAATGTCTGTTGATGCTTTTTTAAAAGTGTTTGAAGGTAACTATGATTATAAATTGATTTATAAGTCGAATGGGCCTCCGGATGCCAGAATTTTTAGAGGCGGAGAGCGTGGACCTGTAAACCATCCACAAATTGAATTAATTGATGATGAAGTATCCCATGAAACGCTCGGTGAAATTTATGATAGAGCAGATTGTTTGCTATTCCCGACAAGCGGCGAGGGGTGGGGGAATATTCCATTTCAAGGGATTGCGAAAGGTATTCCTACAATCTGCACAAATGTTTTAGCCTGCACAGATTTTGCTCATATGTCAGTTCCCCTTGATTTCATTTGGGGGACTAAGAATATGGCTGGTAGATATTCAAACGCTGGTGAGTGGGGTGAGCCGATCTTTGATGATCTGTGTGACAAGATGTTGTATGTTGCGAATAATTATGATGAAGTAGCTGCTAAGACATATGCATCAGCTTTGCATATTAATGAAAATATGACATGGGAAAAAGTTTCTCAAAAGTATATTGAGAGATGTCGAGAAGTGTTGAAAGAAACGGGGCATGGATGAAAATTCATTATATTAGTTGTCATTCTATTTTGGAGTACGATGAGGTCCAGCTGCTAACTGATCTTGGGCACGATGTGTTCTCCAACGGTGCATACATTGACCCTCGTGGTCATTTAACTCTCCCCAGACCAGGGATAAAAGGGGCTATTTACCATGAAGATTATGCAAATATATCCTTGGATAATCCTAAAACAAATTTGCCAATGGAATTAATAGATCCATTTGATGTAATTATTGTAATGCATTCGCCTGATGTCATTATAGAAAACTGGGACAGGATCAAGCATAAAAAAGTTATTTGGAGAACTATTGGGCAGTCTACGGAAGGTGTCGAGGCATCCCTCTCCCAGATGAGAGATGAGGGATTGAAAATTATTAGATATTCTCCAAAAGAAAGAACTCTCTCCAATTACATTGGAGAGGATGTATTGATTAGGTTTTGTAAAGATGAGGATGATTTTAAAGGCTGGGTTGGTACTGGCGGGGTTGTCAGTTTTGCTCAAAGCCTGAAAGGGAGAAGAACTCACTGCCATTACGAAGAAGTTATTAGAGTGATAGATAAGTATAACGGTACTGTCTATGGGCCAGGTAATGATGATCTTGGTATTCGCAATGGCGGTGCTGTGCCATACAGCACTCAGATCAGAAAAATGCAGGAATCTAGGGTGATGATTTACGGCGGTACAGCGCCAGCTTCGTATACACTCTCTTTCATTGAAGCATTAATGATGGGTTTACCAATCGTTGCAATAAGTAAAGAGTTGGCGCACATCATTTATGGTTTTGATTTCTATGAAGTTGATGAGATATTAGCCCAAATTGGCGGTTTGGTTTGTGATAATGTTGAGCAAATGTTTGAAAAAACACAAATGATGTTAAATGATATTGATTTTGCAAAAGAGATGAGTGAAAAACAAAGAGCTTTGGCGATTGAGATGTTTGGTAAAAAGAAAATAATTAAACAATGGGAGGAATTTTTAAATGCAATATAGTAGACACGAGTTTGTAGCGCCTTGGGGCACTGAGATAATTGTATTTTGTCGTGAAGGAACAAATGATTGGAACACATTGTATTCTTGCATTACACAAGATGAGTACAAGATTGCTGATCTTGATAATTCAAATGGTGGTGTATGCGTGGATATTGGTGCTCATGCTGGAGGCTGCACACTTGCACTTCTTAGTCGTGGATTCAAGGTTATTGCTGTTGAACCACTCCCTGAAAATACAGAATTAATTATGAAAAATGTGGAAATAAATGGCTGGACTAAGAATCTTACTTTGCACAAAAAAGCCATTGGTGATATTTCAGGCAAGTCTGTAGTGCTGCGTTATGGCAATGAAGACACTGAGTCTGGTGCTCACCATCGTTTTATCGGAAATACAATTGATTCTTCTGAATGGCAAGAAAATTTGTGGACCCAGGGGCGAGAAATTAAAGTTGATACAATCAGTATTGATGATGCTCTGAAGAACACTGAATCTGTTAATTTATTAAAAATCGATTGTGAAGGTGCTGAGTGGAGTGCGTTCAGTGGGGTGTCAAGCGATTCTCTTTCTAAGATTGATAAGATTGTTGCGGAGCTCCATAGAGTTGCATCTACGAAAGATATATATAAAGAATTTAATGATTTAATCGGATCGGATTTCAACGATGTCACATCTACTAAGTTTGTAGATACTGATAATTGTCCAACAATTGGGTTGGCTTATTTCGAAAAATAGCAGTGAATATATTTACTGACTTCCATCATAACTCTTTATTAAGATCGTTTGTCCTTTTATTTGAAGATAGACTAGGGGCTAATGTTTATAGACCTATCGGGATGGATTGGTTTTATAATGGCTACTGGGCGATCAATGATTTAGAGGATACTGCAAAACAGTTTCTTGATATAGAAACAACTGTGCTGGCTGACAAAACCCCTGCTTTGAATGTTGTTAATAATATGCAGGATCAAGTGCACCATGTATATGATCCGGGGTTGGGGTCAACGCATAAAGCAATTACTTTAGATAGATTTAAAGAAATTGATTTTGATTATGTTATTGCTTCAATCCCGCAGCACATACCTTTATATCAGGACTTGATAAGTAAGTATCAGCCAAGGGCTAAGCTTATAGTCCATGTAGGTAATAACTGGTCAGAAAGTTTTGTAAGCGGTCACAATGTCCTTGCGTCTATTAAAAAAAGAGACTGGTCATCTGTTAATGCTGTGTATTACCATCAAGAGTTTGACTTGGATATATTTAAGCCCTATAAGTATTATGGGGTGAGTAAAGTCAGTAGTTATATCAATGTTTTGCAAAACATGCCGCAAGGTCATCTTGATTTTAATATATTAGAAAAAGAGTTGCAGGGGCAGGTGATTTTTAAAAGCTATGGCGGTCAGTGCAGGGATGGAAATTTTGCCGGCCCTAAATTACTGGCTGACTCTATGAGGCAGAATGATTTGATATTTCATGTAAAAGATGGGGGTGATGGTTATGGTCATATTCTGTACAATGCGTATGCCTGTGGCAAGCCTATTATCACAAGAAGCTCTTTTTATAAGGATTGCTTGGGCGAGGAACTGTTTAATAAAAACAACTTTATTGATTTAGATACAATGAGCCATTCTGATGCAGCGCAAGCTGTTGCTAATTTAATCACCAACCGTGATTTGCTGGATGATATGTCTGAGAGTGCGTATCGGTCTTTTATAAATGCCGTTGATTTTCAACATGATGCTAATAAAGTTGGCGAATGGATGTTTAATTTATAGTAGTTGTTGGCAACTGTGTGTCACCAGTGTGTTATCATTGTGATTAATCTTTAACGAAATAGGAGAAATATGTTAATTGTAGACAAGCGTAAGGGCGACACGATGCCTATCCATGATGTTATTCCGACTCCCAGCATCGGTTTGAACCGGGCCTTGGGTGGCGGTTTAAATACTGGTGCGACTCATTTGTTTTGGGGTACGCCTTCGGTGGGTAAGACGACTATGTGTTTTCGGATTATGGCGGAGGCGCAGAGGATGGGGTATCGTCCTGTGATTGTTGATTCTGAGTCTTCTTATAATGATGCGTATGCTGAGAAGTGTGGTTTGGATATTAGTGATGTGGTGGTGATTCAGTCTACTATTGTTGAGGATATCATGAAGAATTTGATTGGGTATCTGACGGATGATAAGGAGAAGCATATTTTTTTGTTTGATTCTTTGTCTAATATTGTGAAGGAAGAGTTTTATGATAAGCCTGAGGGTGGTAAGGCGATGGGTTTGTCGGCTCGTTCGCAGGGCTATTTTTTGCAGAAGTTGGTGAATTATTTGCATAAGGAGCGCAATATTATGTTGTTTGTTGCTCATCAAACGGTTGATTTGAGTGGTATGTATGCGATTACGAAGGCGAAGATGGGTAATACGGTTCATCATAATATGCATAATATTGTTAAGTTGTTTCTCTCTATGTCCAAGGGCGAGATGGAGCGTGAGGATAATAATATGATTACTTCTCAACGGGCGACTTGGACTGTTGAAAAGACGAAGCAGATTCCGACTATTGGTGCTACGGGTTATTATTATGTGCTGCCACAAATGGGGATGATTGATCGTAAGCGTGAGCTTATTGATATTGCTATTGATATGGGTGTTATTGTCCGTAAGGGTGCTTGGTATGCTTATGAGGATAGTAAGTGGAATGGGTTGGGTGCGATTGATTTGTCTGATGAGCAGGTTGAAGATATTGGGAAGAAGATTCTGTAGTGGTGTTTGCGTGATTGTTATTGGTGTGAGAACATATCTGTGCCATTGTGCACAGCCTGTTCCTCAGGATCCTTTTTGTGGTGACAGGGGGGTGGAGGATGATGAATAGGAGTTTGTATGAGAAAAAAGATTATGCAAAGAATCGAGGACTTGGAGATTCAGGAGAAGCGTATTCGCAGGGCTTTGGAGATTCAGACGAGTCGGTATTGGAAAGAGTATTATCTTGCGGAGCAGTTGTATGACGCGCTGGTATTTTGTTCGTCTGATAAGGATTCGTTTGTTATCCGGCGCTTGGAAGCAATTCGGGCACATGAAGAAGCTAGAGGCAGCAAGAAAAGAAGTTCCTAGTGAAAAGAACTGAGCAAGAGGAAATTAAGAGGGATAAGGCGAAAGCTGTTAAGAACTCTGGTCGTGGGATTAGGAAGGGTGATGCTTCGTTGAATAAGTTTCTTTTGGATTATAAACATAATGAGAAGACTTTTACTTTAACTTTGAAGGCGTGGGCTAAGATGCGTAAGGATGCATGGAATTCTAACTATAAATATCCTTGTATTTCTGTTGTGTTCGGAGAGAATTCGGAGACAAAGGTCGCTATAATAGATTGGGAAGTGTTTCAGGAACTTGTGAAGGGAAGCGATTATGAGTAAAGCAAAGAAGTATGTGCTTTTTTGTGACAAAATGTCTCATTGGCGGTCTTTTGGTGTGAGTTATAACTGGGATGACGGTCATTATTTTGGTTTTTATGTGTACAAGTATCATATTGGAGTACAGAAGACTTTAGTGAAGCAGGCTGTTGTTAAGACAGAAGATCTTAGAAAGGATCAGTAAGTGCCCGATATTATTGTTGATACAGAGTTTCTTGCTCAGCAGATGGGTGAGAAGTCAAAAGAGTTTATTGATTGCATCCGGATTGTTCAGGACATTGTTGAGAACCCTGAGCAGTATATTGGTATGCAGGCTATCAAGTATGCCAATATTTTAGCTGGGTATAGAACTTTGATGATTGTAAAATCCCAGGCTTTTAAAAGAAGATCTACTATTATGAGCGAGCAAGACAAGTTTGTTAATGATATTTGGAAGACAATGTATGAAGCTTTAACCGAAAATATAAACGCCCTTAAACTGGCAGCAAAAGGAATGAATCAATGAAAGCTCTACAGCAGTTACGCAACCCTAAGGCGGTAGCCCCGGTTAGTGAAGAAGTCATTATGAAAGATTTGGTCGTTGCTATCAATGAGCATCTATCTCTTCGTAATGAAACTAAATTTAAGCAAGTTAAGGGTTTTCATCCTAGTTACACAAACCAGTGTGCTAGGTATTGGTACTATATGTTTGAAGGGGTCAATGTAACCCCGTCATTTAGTCCTCAGACATATCGTATTTTTGATAATGGTCATGCAGTCCATGAGAGGCTTTATAGTTATCTCAGAGATATGGGTATCCTTATTGCGGAAGAAATTCGTGTTAATCATGATAGTCCACCAATTGAGGGCACTGCGGATGGTATAATTAATTGGTATGGAGAGAAACTGATTGAACTTAAATCAATAAGTCAAGAAGGTTTTCACTACAGACAATTACATAATAAACCAAAGGACGAACATTACCGACAAGCCCAAATATACATGGAGTGCTTAAATCTTGACTCAGGATTTGTAATCTATGAAAACAAAAATAACCAACAAATTCTTCCTATCTTTATTGAGAGGGATCAAGAGTTTATTGACAAACTATTTAAAAAATATAGGAAATTCTATAGCTCATATTTGAGTCAAGAAATTCCAGTGCAACCATACAAGAGGACATCGGCTAACTGTAACTCTTGTGACTTGGTTGCTCACTGCTGGGCAGAAGGGGTGCAAGATGATAATGGAAGAGGGGACGAACCGTTCTAGGTATTATTTATGCGAATTGACAGATGTTTAATGAAGAAGTTAAAATCTGTGCTTATGAAGAATGCAACAAAAAATTTCATGCAAAAGTCTACAATGCGATTTATTGCTCTCCGGAATGTCGGAAAGTTGTAACCAACAGAAATCTTTTAGCAAGTTATTATGAGAAAAAGGCTAATAAAGATAAGAAAAGGGTATGCAAGAACAAATCATGCGATACCGTATTATCTAGATACAATAAAGAATTAATTTGTGAATCTTGCAAGCGAGAGCGTTTTGTAAAAAGATTGGTCTCATGGGGCTGGTCAGAAGAAAACGCCAGGCGAGGCATGGATTGAGTCTTAAATCAGTAGTGTCTTCAATAAAGGAAACACGCATCCTTGCAATAGATCCCTCATCCCACTCATTAGCTTGGGTTATTTATGATGTTAGTAGTGATAAGATAGTTTTAATTACATGCGGCAAAATCGATTATAAAAAAGATAAAAACATCTCTATGAAGTTCTCTGCCATCCATACTGGGCTTGATGAGATTGTTGAAAAGTATAGTCCAAAGCATGCAATTATTGAGCAATCAATCTATGTTCAAAATTTTGAAACGAGTCGGATAATCTCTTATATTATCGGTTACAGCTGGGGTGTTCTTAGCGGGGGGCGATGCACCGTATCTGATGTCAATCCACTTACATGGAAATCAGGTATTGGTTATAAAAATCTTTCAAAGAAAGACGCTGAGATATTTGGAGATAACGGAGAAAAGGGATCGCTGCAAATTAAATTAAAAAATGAAAGAAAGAAGAGGGTTCGGGATATTGTTACAAAATATTTTGCAGAAGGCGATATTGGCATTAATGATGATGATATTATAGATGCTGCAGGTATTGGTTTATGGTACGCAACGAAAAAGATACAGCAGGTCACTAATGGCGAATGAACCATATAAGGACCGAAGTTTTCTTTACGAGATGTATGTCCAGAGAAGGATGAACTTAACTGATATTTGCAAACACTTGAAGGAAAGTTATAATATTGAGGTTAGTCCTCAAGCTATTTATAACTGGGTTAAGAAGTATGATTTACTTAAGTTTCGAGGCAAGGGCAGGAATCTTGGTGCCGGTGGACCCAAGAGAGCCAAATCTCAGGCCCAGATTGATGCAGAGAAGCGTAAGAGAGAACTGAGAAAAAGAGCTGAGAATCAGAGAAAAGGAATGGGAAGATGAAAAGAGCTGTTACTACTAAAGATATTTATGGTTTTGCAAAGCTGGATATGATCTATAATCAAGTCCGGGTTATTGAAGCAAAGCAGAATGAAACAAAATATAAGTGCTTAGGCTCAGGTGAGTGTTGCAGCATAGGTTTGGTTATTCACATGGGTGAGTGCGCAAACATTGCTTTTAAACTGCGTCAACAGTACTACCTGTATCTTGAAGATAAAGGTAAAGAGCATGCTGATACATGGATGGACGGAGTGGTTTCATCATTAAAGGAAGCAATGTTCGATAAAGATTGGGTAGCTGGCGGGGAAACGAAGCGCAAGTGTGCTTTCTATAAAGGTGGATGTACTATATATGGATACCGCCCTATGGTTTGCAGAACATTCGGGACGATCACTACAGTAGATAATTACTGCCCAAGAATCAGAAATGCTCATGGGTCTATTGATTTCTTCTCTGGCGATGCTGTTGTTAAGGTGATTGAGCAGTTTCAAGACTACCTGAAAGAATACTCGGAAGGTAAAGATTCTGGGTATAATATGGTTGTTTATATGCCGCTTGGCGTTCTTAGCTTTATGCTACCCCCAGAAGAATTGATTGAATTAGAGCAAACTACTGATCCAAAATTCTGGAAAGCAGTTGAAGCCTGGTATAACTATAGAGTTGAGTTTGTAAAACTTCACGGTTATGACTATGAAACTCTTGAGAAAGAGGCAGAGATTTATGGTGTCCCTTTGAAGTTCCCTAAGTTTGATCCTATAGAAGTTGATGAAGTAATAGCATAAACATAAATATCCGTAGGTTTATGTGATAAAATGTTATACAAGCTATGTCAGACATTGAACGATATCAAGGTGAAACACTTTTAGATGAATTAAAGCAGGTTGAAGAAGCCGGCTTACTTTATGTTAAAGGCTATAACTATGCCGAAATTTCGACCCTCCTTTCTTTAAATATTGATAAAACAAAATCATATATTAAAGAATACAAAAAGATTCTAAATCGTCAGGCAGAGGATGACCCATATTTTCTAGAGAAGCTACAGTTCAACACTATTAAAGCTCTGCAAGAATTTGACCAGTTGAGCAAGGAAGCTTGGGAAACTGTAAACATTGCAACCGATCATGGAATGATCCCGGCAAGAATTCAGGCTATCAAACTGGCTGGGGAGCTTGCGACAAAGAAAGCGCAACTTCATAAACTTCTTACGGGCAATACCACCGATAATCAATACATTGCAAGAATGCAGAAAGCTGAGAATGTAAATCAAATCTTATCCAAAGTCTTGAGGGATGTCATCTCGATACACCCAGAGATTGCAAACGAAGTTCGTAAGGAATTAGAAATTGCATTCCAGATTATGGATATGGATAATGGTTAAAGTTCGTGACCGACAGGCGGAAATGCAAAGAGAGAAGCATATCTTTGTTTCTCCAGATGACGCAATCAAGTTAACGCTGGACGAAGCTATTGATATTAGCAACAAGATATTTGAGTATGCCTTGACGAAGTATCCGAAAATAATTTATAAGACTTGTTTATTTTCTGGTGGATCAGATAGCACAGTGTTGTTACATCTATTTAAAAATAAAATTGATGCTGCAGTACATATCAACACTGGCATCGGTGTGGAAGACACTCGTAAATTTGTTCGTGAAACCTGCAGCAGTATTGGTGTGAAGCTGATCGAGCAACACCCTCCGCAAGGTCATACTTATGTTGACTACATTACTAAATACGGATTCCCTGGCCCAGCATCGCATACCAGAGTTTATTCCTCGCTTAAAGAGCGGGCTTTAAGAAATGTTCGCAAGTCTGTTATCAAGAATGGCAAGAGAGAAAATATTGCTTTCATTGCCGGCATGAGGTACTTTGAGTCAGAGCGGCGCAAAGTTAATACTTTTGATTTAATGAAAGAATATTCTGTAATATGGATCTCACCAATAAATCACTGGACTGATTCTCACATGCAAGAATACAGAGAGCGCCATAGTGTCCAGACCAATCCAGTATCAAACAATCTTCATATGTCTGGAGAATGCTTGTGCGGTTGCTATGCCAAGCCGGGCGAATTTGAAATGTTAAAGTTTTTCTATCCAGAAACTGCTGACTACATCACCTCACTTGAGGCAATGGTGCAAAACTCTGGTTTAGCGAATAATAAATGGGGAGTGAAGACTTCTAAGAAGAAAAAGAAATCTCTCCCTCTATGCGTCGATTGCGAGATTAATTCATAAAATGAATAGGGAAAACGCTCTCATAAAGGTTTATAAAATGAGACCCATTTTAAGCCCTCATAAAGGTATAAAACTACCATGTCAGAAGTTATCGGAGGATTCATATGAGTGATTTCATGGGAATGAACCTTGACTTAAAAGATTTTGATCGTCTTTTGCGTCAAGATGATCTTACCGAAACTCCTGTAGATATTCAAACATTTGTACAAGATAAAGAATATTTAGGTTTGCCCCCGCTTTCTGATATTCAATTGGAAATTGTAAGACATTCTACACAGATTTATAAAGAGCGTACATTAATTTCTATCTTAGGGGAAGAAGCGGGAAAAGAATGGTATCAAAAATATACTGACAATGAAGTTATTTGTATGCTTGGCAAAGGATCCGGGAAAGACCATTGCGCAAGAATATCTATGGCGTATACGGTATATCTAATCCATTGCCTTAGAGATCCATTAATTTATTACGGTAAGGCTCATGGTGTCTATATAGACCTTCTAAACCTTGCTGTAAACGCTCAGCAAGCTCAGAGAGTGTTCTTTGAACCATTTAAGAACTTATTACTTAGATCTCCTTATTTTAATAGAGTTGGATTTGAACCAAGAGTATCAGAAATATTTTTCTTTTCTAAGCCTGTTAGATGTTTTTCTGGTCACTCTGAATCTGAAGGTTGGGAAGGTTATGAAGTAATGACAATTATTTTGGATGAAATTGCTGCCTTTAAAACAGATGCAGAATTGCGTGGGGAAACAAGATCAAAGGGCTCTGCGTCTGCGATTTATAATATGAGTAAGTTATCGATCATGTCTCGCTTTCCAGAAGTTGGTAAAGTTATTCTATTGTCATTCCCTCGTTATAAAGGTGACTTTATTCAGCAGAGATATTTTAATTCAAGAGAAAAGAAAGAACCAAAGACTTGGACTATAAAAGCTGCAACATGGGAAGTTAATCCTACTATTAAGCGTGAGCAATTGGAATCTGAATATATTAGAAACCCAGTTGAAGCAAGAGCTCGTTTTGAATGTGAACCTCCAAACATGGAAGATGCTTACTTTAGAGATCCGGATTTGGTTAGAAAAGCATTTATGTATAGCGAGAATCCAATTGATGAAGATGGAAATTTTAAACCTTGGTTTAATAAAACTGATGAGCAAGTAAGATTTATTCATATCGACTTGGCATTAAAACGAGACAGAGCTGCGCTTAGCATGGTGCATTGCACCGGGTTGAAAGAAGTTAAAACATTAATGGGAGTTGAGAAACTACCTATTATCAATGTTGATTTGGTTTATTCTTGGGAAGCAAGTATTAACCAAGAAATTAATTTCTCATCTATTAGGCAGATGATTGTTGATTTATGTAGGAAATTTGATGTAGCTAAGGTTACATTTGACCGCTGGCAATCAATTGAGATGATTCAAAGCCTAAGGGGACAAGGTATCAATGCTGATTTTCATTCCGTAAAGAAAACAGATTATGATACTTTAATGACTGCTATTTATGATACGAGATTGCGTGGTTATTGGAATGAGCTATTAGTTGAAGAAGAATTGCTAAAACTTAGATTGTTTGGAAATAATAAAATTGATCACCCAAACTCAGGATCAAAAGACTTAGCCGATGCTGTTACTGGTGCGACATTTGTTTGTATTGAGAATATGGTGATTGATGGAGATGTAGAAATTGAAATTCTTAGTCCAGATCGGTATTTTGAAATGAATGAAGATTTGGAAGATTTTGGTACTGTGCAAGTGTATAATAGAGAACTCGGGGGATTTGCTCCCGGATTTAATGAAACAAAGGTGGATGCATCTATATGGCTAGAAAACATTTAGAAAATATTAAGGTTACTCATGAAGAAGTGATCAATCAATTGGCATTGCAAATTGCCAGTATTCAGGTTGAAAATACTGTAATAAAATTAGAGTTACAAAAGCTCAAGGATTATATCAGTAAATTAGATGAGACTGATGTTGAGTTTTAAGTCGATTATTTAAATTTAATTACTTTTTTTGTCCTGAGTGAGTTTTTTACCATAAAGCCTGATAGTGTCCTTGTTAAGAAATAGGGAGTCAATATCGGCAACCTATCCACGAAAACCACTAATAGGAGAAATAAAATGTCAACATTCAAATTAAATAAAGTAGATACGCTTCCTGAAATCTCTAGGGCTGGTCGCAAGTCTGAGGAATTGAATATGATTATTGCTGCACTAAATGAGTCAGTAAATGATGGTAATCCATTCCGCATTGATGGAATTGAAGCAGGTAATGCTTATAATTCAATGCAACAAAGAATTCGTGCCCAGGCTAAGAAGTTGGGTTACAAAATCGTTATCCGCTTTGATTCAACATCGAAGTCGCTTTTCTTTAAGGCTACTCGTGTAGAAATGAATAGTGCAAAGTCTGTTGATACAGGCAAGCTTACTGTCAAGACTAGCGAGATTGCTGGTGTCAAGACAAAGGTTAAGACTAAATAAGTATTGAATAATATTTACCATAAAGCCCCGTGCATAACCTGCACGGGGCTTTTTTTTATGTCATAATGTTATTATGACACTTGATATTGAACAACAGAAAATAGAAATTGATAGAAAAGATATTGATCAATGGTGCCCTATGTTTGGCCTTCCATGTTATGACCGAGCATTGACTGAACCTTTCTTTATGTCTTTCGTAAAAACCGTGATGTACTTTAAAGAAATCAATTGCAAGTTTGCAGTTAGTACAATAACGGACTCGCTTATTAACCGCGCTAGGAATAACTTGGTAGCTAAATTTATGGCTAACCCTCAGTTTACACATCTTATATTTTTGGATGTCGATCTTCAATTTAAGCCAGAAGATATTGTTAAAATGTTATGGCACGATAAAGAAATAATGACCGGATCTTATCCAATTAAGGATATTAACTGGGATAAAGTCTCGAAACTTGTAGGTGAAGGTGTACCTAAAGATGAACTTGCTAAGAAATCTACTCGTTTTGTTGTTAATCCAGTTAAATTTGGTACTAATACAATTGAAACTAATAATGGTGCTATAGCAGTTCATGATGCAGGTACTGGTTTTATGTGCATTAAAAGATCGGTATTTGAAAAGATGATTGAGGCATATCCTGAGTTGAAATTTAATGACGATACAGGTAGTCTGAAGGGAGCTGAATTGGATTATACCTATGCTTTCTTTAATTCTTATGTTGATGATGATAGTAGATTTGTTTCTGAAGATTATGGTTTCTGTAGATACTGGCAAAAGCTTGGTGGTAAAGTTTGGGTTGATCCTGCAATTGAAATTGGTCATTTAGGTAGAATGATGTATGAGGGAAGTATGATTGAACACCTTATTGAACTATCAAAGGGTAGTCAGCAGGAAAAAGTTAAAAGTAAGCCAGGAAAGGCAAAAAAAACTAAGCCAGTAGTAGGCTAAAAAATATATACTCAAATTTGGTAAAATATTGGCTAAAATATGCTTGGTGATTCTTTAGCTAATATTTTATCTTATTAACGATAACTTACACGCTTGTAATCTTACACGGCCCCTCTCCGCGTTTTTATATAATTTTTTATATAAAAGATTGTAGGCTTTCTGAGCGATTCTCTGACACAAAAAGAATATAAATAAAATATATTCTCTGAGGTTTTCTTCACCCTGTTTCCCCGATACAATTATTCTCCAATGAGTGAACTATATACAATTACTTATATTAGGATAATACACGCACAATTTGTGCGTGTATTTTTGCGTGTATTGTTCAAGATAAATTATCAACTTAGAGAAAGGAAATGTATATGAGTAAGCCTATATTTGGGTCTTTAGTTGGAAATAAAATTACCGATAAGAATACGGTATTTGGTATTGTCAAAGAAGTGTTGGAAATAACTAAAGATAATGAAACATTTGCTATTGCCGTATTAGATTCAGGTAAAGCAATTCGTATTAGTACTATTGCTAGATTATTTTATGCTCAGGGTTTGTTTTTGCGTAAGTGTGATGGTGGTTACAAGATTTATGCTTTTCCAAATGATTCTGTTGTATCTAAGCAAAAATTTGGTCCTCAGCGTAAGCGTATTGTTTCACCTTGCGTTACTGGTAACATTGACAATACAGCAAACTTTGGTGATGAGAAAATAAATATTACTTCTCATATATCTTCTGGTAATCCAGTTTATTACAATAAGCAAACAATGGGGGAAAGTAAATGAATATGGAAGATGTTTATCGTAATACTACTGACCGTCTAAATAAATTGTATAGTCAAAAGTATAAGGGTTTGATAGCCTTTACTGAATTTTATAATGAGCAACAAATGATATTACTAGAGTTTAGTAATCTTATTAAAGAAAGTGTCCATCAAAAAATTGATGAAGATATTGAAGAAGCATATCTTCTAAGAATAGAAAGCGAGTTACAGTAATGGATTATGAAATTGTAGATGCTTTAGAACTGGGAATATCTTCTATTGAATTTAATTTTGACGGTAACTTTGATTTTGAAGTTATTGATGAAGGTCAAATTGAAATTAAAGAGAAGGTAACAAAAGTAGAAACATCTTTCCCTTATGGTTCTTATTCAAAAGAAAGAACATATAGGGATTACTGGTTGGAACACGATCAAGAATTCCTTGCTTCTTTAGTTTCAGTAAAAGTTGCGAGAATGAATAGGCGTGGGAAGGTTGCTATTCTTGACGATATCCGTGAGTTTAGGTTATTGAATAAAGTTATTGCTTCCAGTTTGTGCGATAGTTTTACAAATGTTGGTTATGTATTTAGCGTTTATGGAGATGAATAAATGGAATATAGAAATCAATTATTAAATGAACTTGAGAAAATAACTAGCCTAATGAATGTCCCATTTGCTAGGCAAAAAGATTACTCATGGTTGATTAGCAATGTTGCTATAAATAATAAAAATGAAAAGCAAGTTAAGAAAGTAATTACGATTTGTCAACTTCTAATGAAAGGAGAATAGCAATGATAAAAGATGAAAACGGTGTTTACCATTATCATCATGAAAAAGCAGCAAAAGCAATTGAGTTTTTATATAACAGTGATAATGAAGAATACAAAAAAGCATATATTACTGCGATTGATGTAATGTTAGACATGGATAAAATGATTAGTGATTATGGAAAACTAATCAAGCAGTATCGCGAAGATATATTAATTCAGATTAGAATTAATGAAAATCTAAATAGGGAGATACGCGAAATGAAGGAAGTGGTAAATGGCTAATTGTATATATTGCTCATCAATATTTATTGATGAAAGATATGAAGCAGGTTATGATTACTGCTTAGATGAGAAATGCCAAAAGATTGGACTAGATGTTTCAGAAAGAGCATTTAGAAAAATATATACCCCAGCATTGTTACACAAATGTAATTATTTCTGGGTCAAGAAAACAGAGTTGAAATCACTAAATGTTAGAGCAGATATTCTACAACAAAGAGAGGAAAACTAATGAGTTGGTTAGATGATATTTATAATGAAGATGGTAACAGTAAAAAACATCCTTCATATAAAAATATAAATAAGTTAACGATTAAAAGTCATGAAGTGGTTAGTCCATATGATTGGGCTTTGGATTTTGATTTGAATCCTGATTGGAAGTCATGGCAAAATGAAATGAATCGTTACTTTAAAAATAATGATTGGAATGACTAATGGATTTTCAATGCTTAGAATGTTTTGAATATTTTGAAGAATGGATTACACCTTGCTCTATTTGTGGGAGTGATGTTGTGGTTCCAGTTGATAGTTTGACAGATTATGAAGAAAGGCAAGAAAATTGGGGAAATTAACAGCATTGAAATGGGTAAAGAAAGAGCGAGAAGTTCAGTATTACTGGACTAAAGAAACCGGATGGACTAAAAAGAAACCATTGGATGAGTATTGGGTAATAGAAAAGGTGGAAGAAAATGATTGATTATTTATATTTGGGACCAACGCCTTCTGATGAAGATTGTGCTCAAGTTGGGAATGATAATTTTCGTGAACAATGTAATAAAGAAATGGAAATGTACATTGATCAGCTTAAAAGGTTGTTTCCAGAAGTAGCAAGGTATAAAGGAATGCGATTTAAAAAGAATTGGCAACAACATGATTTTGGTTCTTATGGTGAAGTTGTCATTACATATAATGATGAAGATGAAGAAGAAAGTACTTTAGCATTAAGAATCGAATGGAATCTTCCTAAAAAATGGGATGAAGTAGCAATTAAACAAAAAACAAACACAATAGGAGAGACACAATGAAAACACTAGATAATGAGCAATTTGAAAGTATTATTGAAAAAATTAATAATCAGGTAAATTATGAATTTGATTCAAAATTTGCTGTAGTTTACGGTGTCACTATTGACAACGATCTCTCTATTACTATGGAGAAAATTGATGCTAATGGTGATGTTTATGATCTGATTGACATAGATAATACAACTTTGATGGATCAAGTTAATAATTATGATTTGATTACACTTGCTACTTGTGGTTGGGCAGCACCTATTACTTCAGATGATGATGAAGATAATGATACTGCTCCATCTCAACATCCTCAAAAGCGTAGGGTTAGACTTGTAACTTCTGCTAATATTTTTGGTCAAGCTGGTAGTTCAATTTTGTTTAAAGATGATCTTGAAAATCCAGTTCATGATTATGGTAGTGCTAAGGGCTCTCTTGCTGATGCCATTACTCATCTTCTTAGCGTTGCTAAAAGCAAAAAATAAACACAATTAAATATAGATTATGGGGCTACTGGGTATTCAGTAGCCCCATTTCTATATCTCAAGAAAGGTATCAATTATGAATTATGTTGAAGAGATAGAAAAATATGCCAAGATGGCAACAACTAAGCCTGAAGACTTTGGTTATTGGGGAAATGAGGATATGTTTGATACTTGGGGTTTTACTAATATTGATCAAAATCCTTCGTCTGACATATTGGACAAAGCAAACTTTAAATATATTGTTAATGATTTGATGGGGAGTTTCCCTGAAGATTTCAGAATTGAAACATATAATCATTGGCTTGTAGGCTCGGTTGATAGATTAACTTGTCGTATCTATGAAGAAGATAGAAAGACTATTGCATTGCCATTTGTTTTCGCAATGGAGTGGTTAGACAAATTGGCTGATTATCCAGTTGCTGATGAAGATACATACCAAGAAATGCTAGGTAATGACAGTATTGAAAGTATTGAGTTCTGGGAAAGTATAAATCCCGGCTATATAGATTCTGATAAGAATACGGGTTGGGCTGAGGAAGTTCTTCATGAATTAGAAGTGAATATGGATATAGATGTTAATGGCTCAGGGTTTAATGATATCGATATTCTTATGGCAATTTATAATTTACAATTATGGAGTGCTCAGGGTTATGAGAAATGGTTTGAATTCTGCGATCAAAACAATTTGGAAAGACCGCAGTTTTTAATAAATGAAATATCTAAGTATGATGAAACTCAATCAGAATTGGAGTTTAAATGATAGTAACAGTAACAAATATTAATTCGTCAATGCTTGAAGAAATTACTTATGAAAGAGAAAGTGATTCATTGTATGGCGAATTGTCTGTTTTATTTAAAACAGGTAATACATATTACTATGAACAAGTATATGTTGATGATTTTAGTAAACTAATAAATTCTACAGGAATAACAGTTGGTAAACAGTTTAAAGCAATAATTGAACAAAAATATATGTACTATAACAAATCATACAAAGGAGAACACTAATGCCAAATCATTGTAATAACACGCTAGGAATAATTGGATTAACAAAAGATGTTGAATCTTTTCTTAATTTAGTAAAAGTTAAAATTAAATCTTTTGATGATGATGATTTTGAAATATTTAATGGTTTAATGCCAATGCCAAAAGAATTGGATGGAACAAAGAAAAATTATGAACCTGAATCTAAGAATGAAGATCTAATTGAAAAGTATGGTTTTGATAATTGGTATGATTGGTGCAATTTTAATTGGGGAACTAAATGGGGTGATTACGAAACTCAATCTGATGGTATAGATCATATTTCAGAATATAAATATCCTGTATTAGAAGATGGTAGCAAGGATTATGAAAATTCATTTAAGGAATTGACTGGCGAATCATTATTGCATTTTAGTTATGATACTGCTTGGAGTCCGGGTGCTGAAGAATTGGCAAATGCTATTTGTAAGCAATTCCCTACTCTAAGAGGCTTTATATCATATGAAGAACCAGGAATGTGTTTTGCTGGTAATTTGGTTTTTCAAAATGGAAAGATTATTAGTAATGATAGTTGGGAATCGCATTATTTATTGCGTGATGTAAATGATGTTACTTTTAGTGAAGGAGATGAATGATATGGGTCTAGACAATATACCTAAAAGATATCCATGTATTGATGTTGCAGTTAAAGATCAAGATGGTCGTATTGATTGTATTGAAACACAATCTTGCGGTAAATGTACTTGGGAAAATGAAAGTAAGTCTAATCCAATGCTGGTTGGAATTAATCCGGTATTGGGTATGTTCGGGACTTCTTGTTGGTATAGAGGTAAATATGGCAATTATCTTTTGAGATTGCTTGAAGGAATTGATGGTGCTGATTATACATCAGATACTAAATATAGTTTCTACGGGGGTAACTTTCCTGATGGAGAAGAAGGTATTAGTCCAGATGAATGTTTAGAAATGTCTAAATATATGAAAGACAATACGGAAAAGTTTGCCTATCAAGCTAGACAAGTGCATCCAGATGAAGAAAGAGAGTACATTAGTGACTGGATTTACGCATCTTGGTGGTTAGAATTTGCAGGTAAACATTGTAATGGTTCAGCGATTTGGTATTAACAAACAACAAGGAGAAATATGTTTAACGAAGATGATTTTAAAAATCTAGAAGATTCAATGGAAGGAATGCCTGACGGTTTGGTTGACGCAAGTGACTATACCGAAGATATGGAATTGATTACTGACATCCTATCCAAAATAGATTACGATAATATGATGTCTAGGATGGAAGCCATGATGTATATTATTAACAATGTATATGATGAAGACAATAATGTAAGTATTGACCGAGTTTCTGGAACAATTATTGCATTGTGTTTTCATATAGTTAATATTGTTAATAGTCTAGAAGAAGAGAGTCGTGAAGATTATTTCAATTTTACTAAGAATGAAATTATTGATGAGATCAAAAAAGACGCAACATCTTTACCTTATTGGGATTTGAAAGAATCAGGAGATGAGTAATCATTGGAGTGAGTTGGCTCTTTGCAAAACGATTAAGGGAATTGATTTCTTTTCTGAAGAAACCAATGCTATTAAAAGAGCAAAGAATCTGTGCTCGAAATGTATTGTAGCAGCAGATTGTTTTAAGCAATCTATTTCTGCTGACGAAATATATGGAGTATGGGGTGGTCTTTCGCAAAGAGAAAGAAGAAAGTATCACAGAGAGTTTAATTCAAACATCGAAATAACAGAAGCAAAGGAAATAGTGATGAAATATGGAAACAAAGTTATTAGCTGAAGAGTCCTCATTTAGATTGAGGATTGTTAAAGATATTTATTTAGATTTGAGAAGCGTTGATGAAGCAGAACAAATTGCTGATTTGATTGCATCTCGAGAATCCCAAATTACAACATTTGGGAAAATGACTTCTGTTTTTACAGAAGTTGAAGCAATGTCATAACCAATAGCATAGGAGAACAGTCATGGAATCCATCGACTTTGAAGTGCAAGTAGAACAATCAGAAATCAAAAAGAATGTTAATGTTCCAATTGTTTCGCAAGAAAAAATTGGTGCTTTATTTAATAAGGGCCATATATCCAAAATGTCCTCTATGGTTAAAGTATCAGACTTGTTTGTTGATTACTCTTACCAGAGGAGTCCAATTGGTAAAAAAGTTAATAAGATTGCAAAAAACTTTGATCCGGATTTACTCGGTGTAATCATTTGTTCAATGCGTGAAAGTGGAGTATTGGCTGTGATTGACGGAAGTCATCGGGTTCATGCTTTGCGTCAAAAGCAAATGAATGATGCAGTTTTGAATGCTCTTGTTTATTTTGATTTGAAAATTGAAGATGAAGCAAAAATCTTTTCTCTTTTGAATCAAGAACATACAAAGCCAAACCCTGCTGAAATCTTTAAAGCTGGGATTATTGCTGGTGATGAAGAAACAATTGTCATTAACAGAATATTCACTAATTTAGGATTGAATATTGGTGTAGGTCCGGGTGAGAATAAGGTTCGTGCTATATCTACAGTAAAGCGAGTGTATCGTAATGCTGGAGAGAAAGTATTGCGAGATACTTTGTATACAATTAAATCAGCGTATGGTGATTCATCTAGCACAATGCGAGATGTTTTGATTTCAGCTGTAGCAATTGTTTATAATCGATATGGCGATAGTGCTGAAGTCTCACGAATGATTACTACTTTGCAAAAGTTTGGGAATCCAAATTCTCTTATTGCAAATGCAAAATCAATGATGAGTAACCAAAGTCAGGTTACATCAACGGCTTTGCCTTATTTGATTGTTAATGCGTACAATCAGAGATTGAAGAAGAACAGGCTCAGCGATTATCCAATGAGTTTGCTTCCTCAACAAGTATGGGTTAAGCAACAATAATAGATTTGGGGTTGGGATATTTGATCGGTATCCCAACCCCATTTAAGTTCATTCAAACAAAAGGAGTTTATTATGAATAACTATCCGCCTGGGGTTACTGGTGCTGAATATGAAATAGCTGGGGGAATTGAAACAGAAGAGTATTGGGAATGCGAAAGTACGGTCAAAGCAATTACTATAAGTATGCCGACCATACTGGATATGAGTGAAGATATCTTTACTGTATTTACCCAGCTAAGGGATCATAATTACATTTCATATCGAGCGTTGGTAGATCAAAAAGTTAGGAATATAAAAAGAAAACTAGAAGATCTAACTCATTCTGATGATGCAATAGAAGTTGATTGTGGTTTTTATGGGACTGTCTTAATGGAGTCGTATAAGAATAAAAAATGGTGGTCTTGTCCAAATTGTAGGAAAGAACACGAAATTGAAACTGACTACTATCGTGATTGAATCGCATACTCAAAATTGTAATATATTGAGTAAAAGAAGCGCGGGTGTTTATTATACAAAACAATATCTGATGTTTTACATCAAGAAGGGAAGTTTATGAAAAGTCTTGAATTACATGATTTTAAGAATCTGCGCGGGGGGTATTTTATTCCAGAATATGTATTGCCTAAGCATATTAATAAAGAAGGCAATCTCGGGGTTAATGTTAAGGATTATCATACTTACTTGAGTCCGCTTTTGGATGATCAAAAGTATTTTAATTATGAACTGAATGAGTATGTTTATGATGGAATAAAGTCTATCTTTTGGAATAAATGTCAGGTAATCGGTAAAGAATGGGGGTATGACTATGTTGAAAGTTCTGGCAGGAGTGGGGGTTGGGCATGTCCTATGCATTTGTATAGTGATCCCCAATATGGTCGTAAGTTCTATTATGTAAAATGTCCGGATTTAAATGGGCAATCAAATATTTCAATCAATGATGCTGTCAGAATTGAAAGATTTAATGGCTTTGCTGGTTATGTTGAAAAGTTATTTATTTTAGTAAGAACAGAAATTAAGTATGTAACAAACATAGATGAGTTCTTTGAACTTAAAAGGGAGATAGAAATTATATGAGTAAGCAGTTGAGTTGCCAAGATCGTATTGAAGAAGAATATCGTAGGGCTGATGATTACATCGAGCTAATGTTTAAAGTATTAGATAACGATAAGCTTGATGAAGATGATGAAGATGATAGAAAGATACTTCAGCATATTGAAGATAATGGTGTTGATGAAGAATCAATTTATGAATACGCGGCTGGTACGAGTATTAAAAGACTATTAACAATTGAAATAAGTGGTGGTGGTCCTTCATCACATATTGAAGCAACTATTGATGAAGATGGATATGTTGAAAGAGCAACTTATCACTTCTTAGATTGGTTTGACGGTGCGAGAAAAAACATTAGTAAAGATTCACATATGTTCAGATATGTTGAATTGATAGCGGAAGGGTATGCGCAATGACTCAAGAATTTCTTGAAAGAACAGATACGGCAGGAAATATTATTTACACTTCAAAAACAGGAGAAAGATTAAATATGGAACCAGTACAAGAAAAGAATAAAGATGTTGTTGCAACAATGACATTCCCAGCAGAACAGTTAATTGAAATGTTTAAAGATCACACAATGACTGAGGATCAGGTTGAAAAACTTATTTCAAACTATGATTACTCTGATTTGATTGAATCAGCAACTAATGATATTGACTGGAACGATAAGGTTACAGATGTACTTAGCGATATTGATTTAGAAGACTATGTGAGTACATCAAGGCTTGTTGATGAAGTAATTGAAAGTATTGACTATAGAGATATTGCTAGTGAAGTAAAAGGTTATTTAGATCCAGTTGATGCTAATGAATTAGCAAACGAGTTGCTGTCATCTTTCAATTATAATGAAACCTGTCAAACTGGCAAACTGTTTATTAGCGCAGTAGAAGATATTATTGCTGGATATATTGTTAAAACATCTAAGGTGATAGATCAACTTGATGATAATAAAAATAGAATTGTTGATGGAGTAGAAGTTATTAACCGTTCTTTCACTATTAAGGAAATAGTAGAAACATTGAACACCCTTAACTATACAGAATACAACAAGAATCTGCTTATCACATCATTAGCCCTAATTAAATAGAGAGGTATTTATGACTAAGTACATTAAAATTTCTAACAGATCAGATAATGTTAGCCGGATAGCCCTAGAAAAACTGGGGCTATCTACTAAAAGAAATGATCCAGATTCAATTGGTCAATTCGGTTCAGGTATTAAATATGCTCCGATTGCGGCATTGAGGAAGGGTTTGGAATGGATATTTACTGGCTATGACAACAAAGGCGCTTATACTCTTAAATATAAAGTAGAGCAAGAGGATGGCATTGATTGTATTGTTTACGATTATGGTGATTACAAGAAAGCATCTTCGTTTACAATTGATGCTGGCGTATTGAGTTGGGAAAACTCTTTTCAAATCTATAGAGAAGCAGTAGCCAATGCTATTGATGAAGCTAATCTAACAGATACTTCTTGGACAAAAGAAATTGTTGACGAGAAAGACATTGCTCCGGAATTGGGTGTGTTTTCTGTTTACATAACAGCGTCTCCTGCTCTAATGGATATCTTTAATCATCACAATAAGTACTTTCTAAATGAGCGAGAATATATCTATTCTAATGGAAGCGGTTACAGATCGTTTAACATATACAATGCGTATGACTCAGAGTTTTATGTATACAGTAAATCTGTTCTTGTTCATTCAGATGAAGAAGTTAGCTGTATATTCAATTATGAATTGCAGGCGGTTAGACTTAATGAAATGAGAACCGTTGCTGATGAATGGCAAATGAATTATATGATTTCTAATGGCATTGCTGAATGCGATGACAGAAAAGTTATTGCTAAATATATTCGTTCATCATTGCTTGGCGAAGATGTTTATGAGTGGAATTTGAGTGCATCTTTGATTTCATCTGCTGATGTATCAAATACTTGGTGTGATGTATGGCATGATCTTTATGGAGACAATTGCATTATGCTATCCACTCAAGAATCACTTAGCGCCTCGATTATTCATTTCGTTAAAGAAAAAGGAATGAAGTATCAAATACAGCCAGTTGAATTCATGTATGAGCTTTTGAAAAAAGCAAATGTTGCTACATTGGAATCAATCGCTGGTGAGGCAGTCAATTATGATATCGATACGGAAATTGAAAAGTATCCAAAGTTGATCAAGGCAATAGAAATTGCAGCAAGATTTGATAGTGGTATTGCTAAAGAAAGGCATAACATTGCTTGCTTTATTTCAAAGCAAACAGATGTTGTTTTAGGTTTGACCATTAATAATGGTGCTGCTGGTAAACAGATGTTGATTGAAAGAAATCATATTACTAACGCTCCAATTGAAGAAATTGTAGGCACTTTGATTCATGAATACGATCACTATTCAACTGGCTATCAAGATGGTAATTTTGAAGGCAGAAAGTTTAGGGATCTAGCCGATAGAAGAATTGGTAAATTGATGTGCGAATTCTATCGTCAAACATTGATTCAGCATACAGAAGGTGGTATACATATACCATTAGAAAGCCTTTCTGAACTAGGTAGTGTCAGCTATAAAATTAGCTGGTGCGATCCATTAAATTGTTTTATAATGTCTTTGGGAAAGAAGGCATATAAGATTTATTCAAGTGAAGATATAGCAATAGAATCGACAGCGGTTCCAGTTGAGAATGGCACTAAGTTTTTCATTGCCATTCCAGGTTTCTTTACATTTAACCTTATTGATTAGGAGAGATAGTGCCAAAATTTGGGAATTATTTTGTTGTTGAGTTTAGGATACCTATCCAGATTGACACAGTGAATTCAATTCAAGAAGCCTTGAGTATTGCTGGTCAAATATGTAAAGAACAGCATGGATTTAAGCCTGACAATTGGTATGCAAGAATATTTGAATACACTACTGGTGATTCAGTTACTGGTCATGTTAGAGAATACTTCTATAATCCTCATTCATCGACATACAGAGAAATAACTAAGAATGTTGAGTATTTCACTAAATTAGTGAATGAAAACTTATCTCCGGATGACAAGAAGAATAAGAAGAAGATAATCAACAACCTATTAGAGGAAGGATAGATAAGTATATGTCAATATTTCAAGCATTATTTTGGTGCGTATGGATGTTTTTCTTAGCAATATTGTTTCTCATAATCATTATACCGATTGCGGTGATATTGTTGCCGATATATCTAATTGGCATAGTAGCCGTTTTGATAGCGTAAATGTTTTCTAAAAATAGAAAATGTGGTATGATAGATAGATGTTATTTAATGGTATTCAAACCACAACAGGAGTTTTATGAGTGATGAATTAAATATTAACGATGAATTGTATAGCGATATTGCAATTCAAATGTTTTCTGCATATATTGGGCGTGATAAAACTGCGTCAGTTGATTTGATGAAGACATATGAAAAAACAAATGATGAGGATCCAGTATTTTTCCCTGGAGTTATATTGGGTTGTATGATACATATGAGTGTTCTTTTGTCTACGGTTGCTGAAAATTCAGGCATTAGTATTGAAGATGCGTTTGCTCTTTATGCTAATGTTTACAACTTGGAGATCAGGGAAAGTTTAAACAATGTCCCTACACTTCATCAAGGATTTGCATTAAAGTTATACGAAAAAATACGGGAAGCTGAGAACATTTAGATAGCGGAACCTGTAGTATAAATGTCGGTACAGCACTTTTGTAAAGTGAGTGAATTGGTTTAATTCCAATTAGGGGTACTGCCTAAAGTAATTAAATTTGGAGGTATTTTTATAAAGAATAAACAATTGTAAAGCGAGCGAGCAAGATTGTAGATTGCCCTCGTTTTGCATCTAAAGCTATGCTAATGCGAATAAATCGCAAAACCTAAACTATGGAGGCAAAATGAAGACAAAAGGTTTTTTAGTAGGACTAGTAATAAGTTTATATGTAAGTACAGTAGGCACAGTTGCGTATAGCGCAAATGTGGAGTCAAACAAAGAAGAGAAGGTTATGGCTTCTCTATTTGACATGTCTGTTTTCAAACAAAAAGATGCAGATATGGGTAAAAAGAAAGTTAGGGATTCAAGAGTCCCTGATGATGAATCTAAAAGATGTCCGCAATGGGAATATAAATTCAAAGAATATGGATTGCCAGTAGATGTATTTTCATATATTGCATGGAGAGAGAGTGGTTGTAATCCAAAAGCAATAAATGCAAAATTTGATTCCAATGGTAATGTGACATGGACTTTGAATAAGAATGGATCTATTGATAGAGGCCTGGTACAGATAAATAGTTGCTGGAGATCAGTAACAAAGAAAGTTTGTGGTACTGGATTAGATGGTTTATTTGATGTAGATTGTAATTTAAAAGTCGCTAAGTATCTTCTTGATAATACAGAAGGTAAGTTATTGAACTGGCGCGTTCAAAACTAAAGTAAAAGATTTGTATACTGGAAGTGATTGCCTTTATTCAAAAGAATATTGTGAACCTACTTTTGCTTCCAGTATATGATATATGTTTCCGTAGCTTAATGGATAAAGCAACTGACTTCTAATCAGTAGAGTATAGGTTCGACTCCTATCGGAAATACTAAGAGTTAGGCTAAGACCAACCTTTCGGTCTAAGAGAAATATGCATTTTGCTATTTGGGTGAGAATAGAAAATGTTAAATAGGAGTCGTTTACATTGGGTCTTCTAAATGTTTCTTGCCTAACTCTTTTTCTATATATAAAACAAGTTAAGGAGACTCATAAAAATGAAGTCAATTCTAATAAAAGAAAATGGTGAAATAGAAACGATCTTTACCAGTAAAACAATATCGCTTCAAGAACTACAAAAAAATGTAGATGGTTATATTGAATGGGTTACGATTAATACTAATAACAATACTGGTTATTATGTTAATGAAGAGGGCAAGCTCACTAAGGGTATGAATGAAATTGCTACTAAATGGTGGTATTGGAATCTTATTAATGAAACAGGTACACTAAAAGGTTTTAGTGATTTCATTTCAGGTGATGTTGTTTATCTAGGAATAGATGATGAAGGAGAGAATTGCGAACTGAGTGATGAAGAGATAGAAAAGTTTGAACAATTCGTATTGATTTATAAAACAACAAAAGAGAAAGAAGAGACTAATTAAATGAATGATATTAATAATTATGCAATTATATTCTATAAAGAAAACAGAGTCGTGGGCATTACAGCTTTTGATTCAACATTAGAACAAGCTCGAGGTGCTGCAAACATTATTGCTAGTAGTTCTAGTGAATATTTGCCTAATGGGGGTAATTTTGATGAGGTTAGTTTTACAAAAACATGTGATATAAATCAAGTTATATCTGATGCCCTAGAGAAAGTGAATCAAGCATGAAATTCAGTGATCATGAAATTATTGTAAGAATTATAAAAATAATTACACAGCCAGGTGAGCTTATTACTGATGGTGAATGTTTAGATGAATTATGGGGGTTGTTAAAATCTAATGGTTATGACCCTGATACATATAAAGAGAATGATTGAGGAGTGTTTATGAGTGTAGATAGTGAAATATCTTTATGCCCAATGTGTGAGTTTGATAACTCTCCTCTTGGGGAATTAGGAAATAAATTACATTACTCTTGTAGAGTGTGTGGTACTGAATGGTCGGAAACTAAACAAGCAAAGGAAATTAAATAACATGCCATTATCATACGATATATCAAAAATTGAAATGTACAAAGATAACTTTGATATTGCTTATCAAGAGTATCAACAGTTTGGTGAAAAATATACAGATGTTAAGCCTAGACTTAAAGGTTTGATTTTTGCTGGTGGAATGGTTGCTCTTGGCTCAATTACTTATAAAAATGTAAGTGAATGGTATGCAAGATTGAAACTGTGTGAAGAAATATATAGCGCATACCTTACATCAGAGTATGTAAAAGAAACAGATAATTATGAAAACAAGCCATTGGAAGCAAAAGAATTGGTTAAGTATATTGGTTTAATTACAAACCATTCTTCTATTACAAGAAGCCAATGGGTTAAGAATGTAAAGCGTAATCAAACAGTTGATCTTACGGCTTCACAAATGGAATATCGTTTAAAGAAACTAGAAGAAGAGTTCCAGAGAGAGGTATTTAAATGAGTATTAAACCTAGTCAGGCACAGATGTATCCAAAAGTTTCAGATTGGTATGAAACAAATGTTGTTGAATACCGAGAGAATACATCTTTTGATAAATGGTATATCGAAGCTGTTTATTTTGAAGCAGATGCGGAATACAGTTATGGTTCAGATAAAAAACATGTCATGAGTGGTGGATATCAAAAGGTTGAAATTACTGACAAACTAAATGGTAATTTTTGGGAAGAAGCATTTCTTGGTGAAACTGCTCATCAAGATGTTGCAAGATGGGCTAATGATATTGTTAACAAAATTAAATATGGAAAGGTTAAATCATGAAAACATTGGATGAACTAAGCACTGATCTTGATGTGTTTGAATATGTCAAAGATCATCTTTTAAAACAAAAAGCAAAATCAATTAATCCTAACACTGAAGAATGTCTTTATCGATATGATGTAGGTTCTGGACATTTAGATGTCATGCAATGTGCTGTTGGTTGTTTAATAAAAGAAGAATTTTATAGTGAAGAGCTTGAAACAAAATCAGTGAAAGATCCATGGGTATATGATGCCGTTTATAAATCAATTAGTTATTGGAAAGTTAATACTGTTTTGTTAGAGAAATTACAAGTCATTCATGACAATGTACCTGTTGAAGATTGGGAAGAGTCGCTAAATGAATTTGATCAAGATGATGATTTCTTTGATGAGCACGGCATGTTTGTATGTAATGATTAGAAATCGAAAAACTACTAGAAGAAAGATTGGTTATTAATAATGGCAACTAGAAAAGCTACAGTTAAAGTAGACAAAAAGACAGAGCAAGAGCAATTGATTCAAGGAGCGATTAACGGTAATTATAGTTTATTGATTCCTTGCAAAGGTGCTGAGTTTGTTTATGTAAGGAATCCTCTTACAGGGAAGATTACTCATTTCCAAACTAACAAGCCTGAGTTTGTTTCTTGTATAAAGGAACTGGCTGATCTTGGGTTGCATGATAAATTAGAGAGTGACTTCTATGATTTAGGTGCGCTTAATGATCAGAAATGGCTTCAAGTATTGGATTTTCTAAGAGTAGAGAATGCATTGGAGTTTGTAGCATGACAACTGTAAAAGAAGCA
>Ga0208485_1000027_pt1 | contig 47262 bp, 42 predicted proteins | sample LakMenEpi27Jul12_FD_150707 | JGI IMG/M metagenome (GOLD analysis project Ga0208485, IMG submission 150707) | Freshwater microbial communities from Lake Mendota, WI - 17JUL2012 deep hole epilimnion (SPAdes) | ecosystem: Environmental > Aquatic > Freshwater > Lentic | place: Lake Mendota, Madison... | reverse complement strand
TCTGATCAGATTCGTGATGGCTTAATTTCACTTGGTATTTCGATTGAAGACACAGCTCAAGGACCACGTTGGTCGATCTCACGTTCAGAAGGTAGTAATTAAATGGCCGGTAATTCAGAGCGCAAAGGCGCAATACGGGGATCTAAAAAAGGTCCAACAACCGGCACCGGCGGTAAAAATAAAAAACGTTTAGCGGGTAAAGGGCCAACTCCAAAAGCCGAAGACCGCCCGTATCACGCAGCTGCCAAGCGCAAGAAAGCTGCCGAGAAAGCAAGAGCTAATCCACGTGCTGGTACAACACCGCGCACTGGCACAACTCCACGAAGTTCAGCTGGGCGTAATTCAAGAGTTGATAAACCAAAAGGTGAAATTGTTGCCGGTCGTAACGCAGTACTTGAGGCGCTACGTGCTGCAGTTCCAGCAACTGAAGTATTGGTAGCTCGTGGTATTGATATCGATGATCGCGTTGCAGAGTCTCTTCAATTAGCGTTGCACTTACAACTTCCGATTCGCGAAGTTCACCGTGCTGAAGTTGAAGGCATCTCTCCAAATAGCCAAGGAATTATTCTGGCGATCAAGCCATATCAATACTCAAGTTTCGAAGAAATAACTCAACGCGCCAAAAATCCAATGTTGATTGTGGCACTCGATGGCGTTACCGACCCAAGAAACCTCGGCGCAATAATTCGTAGCGCTGGTGCCTTTGGCGTAAATGGTGTTGTCATGACTGAGCGTCGCGCTGCTGCTATGACTGCTTCAGCCTGGAAAGCATCAGCTGGTGCTGCTGCTCGTATGCCAGTTGCTCAAGTAACAAACCTTGCTCGCACCATTGAAGAAGCTAAGAAATTGGGCTGTTTTGTTATCGGGCTAGATGGCGAAAGTGACGAATCACTAAGTGGCATGAAAGTTGCCACCGAGTCACTCATGATCGTAGTTGGCAGCGAAGGCAAAGGCTTATCTCGGTTAGTTCGTGAGAAATGCGATCTAGTTGTTTCAATCCCCATGAACTCAGCTACCGAATCCCTGAATGCAAGTGTGGCAACATCGATTGCTCTCTTCTGGGTGGACGAGCAACGTCGAAAGAGCTAACGATGATATTTCAAAGATTTATCGCACTCGGTGACTCATTCACCGAAGGCATGACCGATGAGATTATCAATGGAAATTATCGCGGCTGGGCAGATCGAGTTGCTGATGTTTTGGCAACAAAGTCACCTGACTTTACTTATGTAAATTTAGCGATCCGTGGAAAATTAGTGACACAAGTTGTTGGCGATCAAGTTCCACAGGCCACTGCTTTAATCACAGGCAAGGAAACGTTGATTTCATTTCATGCTGGCGCAAACGATGTACTAAGACCTGGTTATCGCCCAGAAAATGTTTTCCCAATCTACAACGATGCAGTAAGAAAGTTGTCTGCAACTGGGGCGACGCTCATGTTGTTTACAGTTCTAGAGCGCACTGGAAATACTGGCAAGACTGCCGATATGTGGGCTGAACGTTTTAGTACATTCAATAAAAATGTCCGAGCGATTGCAACTGAAGTCGGAGCGATCATTGTTGACGCAAATGAGAAACAATTTCTATCTGATCGTCGATTACTAGCATTTGATCGCTTACATTTGAATCAACTTGGCCATGACCGAGTTGCACAAGGCGTACTTGAAGTACTTGGTATGCCCTTTGATCCGAATTGGCGATTGCCATTGCCAGCGGCTAAGCCAACTCCTTGGATAGTTAAGAAAGCAACCAGCATCGCCTGGTTTTTCAGCTTCGCCCTGCCCTGGATTTGGCGAAGAATTCGGGGCAAGTCATCGGGCGATGGGCGCAGTGCAAAGTACCCAAACCCAACCACTTGGCCGCTTAGTTAAGCGCCAGTCCACCTAATCGACGTTTTCCGTTCACTCAAATGAGAGAAAATAAAATTATGCCAAAGCCAGACGAATTAATTGATCGTGAGATCAGCTGGCTTTCATTTAATGAGCGAGTTTTAGAGCTCGCCGAAGATAAGGATGTCCCGCTACTTGAGCGACTTCGTTACTTGGCGATTTTTTCTAGTAATTTAGATGAATTCTTCATGGTTAGAGTGGCATCAATCTTAGGAAAGATTGAAAATCAAGTAACTTCAACCAACACTGCCGGATATACCCCGCAACAACTTTTAACTGCCGTCACTGATAAAGCTCGACTTTTGGCAAGTCGCCACGCAAATCTTTTCAAATCCGAAGTACTGCCGGCTCTGCAGGCACATAAAATTGATTTAATTCATTGGAACGAACTACTTGAAGACGAACGTACCTATGTCACAAAGCTTTTCCGCGAACGCATCTATCCAGTTTTAACTCCACTGGCTGTTGATCCCTCACATCCATTCCCATATATTTCCGGCCTATCACTTAATTTGGCAGTAATTTTGAAAAATCCAGCAACTAATGAAGAGTCATTTGCCAGGATTAAAGTGCCACCGATTCTCTCTAGATTCATCGCAACTTCCTCAACTGGTTCTAGACGATTCATCCCACTTGAAGATGTAATCGCAATTCACTTACAAGAGTTGTTTCCCGGGATGTTAATTGAAGATCACTACACATTCCGAGTAACCCGAAACGAAGATTTAGAGCTCGAAGAAGAAGAATCTGAAGATCTTTTAACATCACTCGAGCAAGAATTAGCGCGACGTAGATTCGGTCCACCAGTTAGGCTAGAAATTGAAGAAGGAATTGATCAAGCATTGCTTGAGCGACTATGCGAAGAGCTTTCCATCAACCGGGAATGCGTATTTTCATTGGCTACACCGTTAGATTTAACTGATCTAAACCGCATAGCCGACCTAGATATTCCAGAGTTGAAGTTTGATCGATTCAAATCTCGCACCGCAGCTTCGCTCAGCGAAGTTGATTTCGGGGACCCAGAACTGTTCTTTGCGGCTATTCGCCAAGGTGAGATATTGCTGCACCACCCTTATGAATCCTTTACTAGCTCGGTCGTTCAATTCTTACAAAATGCGGCAGAAGACCCACAAGTTCTCGCCATTAAGCAGACTCTTTATCGAACTTCAGGTGATTCGCCAATCATCGAAGCGCTAATTGAGGCGGCCGAAGCAGGAAAACAAGTACTGGCAGTTATCGAAATTCGAGCCCGCTTCGACGAGCAAGCAAATGTGCGTTGGGCTAGAAAACTAGAAGCAGCTGGCGTTCACGTCGTTTACGGCTTAATGAATCTGAAAACCCACGCAAAGTTATCTCTAGTTATTCGCGATGAGGCTAATGGTCTTCGTCGCTACTGCCATGTTGGCACCGGTAATTACAATCCCAAGACCGCGCGCTTCTATGAAGATTTGGGAATAATTAGCGCTGATCAAACGCTAACTGAAGATTTAAGCAAATTGTTTAACCAGCTATCCGGAATGGCGCCAGCTTCAACTTATTCACGCCTTCTAGTAGCGCCTCGCAGTTTACGTACCGGACTCCTTGAAAAAATTGAAAGTGAAATTACGAACTGCAAAGCTGGATTACCTGCCGGAATCCAGTTCAAGTTAAATTCTTTGCTCGATGAAGAATTCGTTGAAGCGCTTTATCGGGCATCTAATGCAGGCGTTAAAGTTGATTTGATTATTCGTGGTATTTCCTCAATTAGACCAGGCATCAAAGGTCTCTCTGAAAATATCACGGTTCGATCAATCCTAGGTAGATTCCTTGAGCACTCTCGGATCTATCATTTTGTCAATAACAATGAAGATGAGTATTGGATTGGCAGCTCTGACTTAATGCATCGAAATCTAGATCGTCGAGTTGAAAGTTTACTCCGCATCGAAAAAGTTCAGCATAAAGAGATCTTGCGTGAGATCTTCGAAATCTCATTATCGCCAGAGACCAGCAGTTGGTACCAATTAGGCACAGAATGGAAGCGTCATAAGAGCGCTCAAGATATTCAGGAACTCCTAATGCACAAGTATCTAAACGGATAATCATGAGCGAAACTGCAGTTATTCAAGGTGCCGGAGTCGTTCTTTGGCGAGTAACTAAAAAAACTATTGAGATTGCTCTGGTTCATCGCCCCAAATATGACGACTGGTCGCTACCTAAAGGAAAAGTAGAGCCAGGCGAAACACATTTAGCATGCGCCGCTCGTGAGGCAATGGAAGAAACCGGATTTGAACCACTTTTAGGGCCCGAAATTGGTACCGCTAAATACTTAGCCGAGGGAACTCCTAAAGAAGTTCGTTATTGGTCTGCTCAAGCAATTGGTAAATCAACTGGCCCACGAGATACTCAAGAAGTTGATCAAATTATCTGGCTTTCGGTTTCAGATGCTAAGAAAAAAGTCAGCGTCGATGATGATCGCGAGATAATTAAATTTTTTGAAAGCTTCGGCATAAATACCACCCCGATTATTTTGCTTAGACATGCTAAAGCGTTAAGGCGAGAAGACTGGGAAGGCGATGATGGCGACCGCCCACTAGACAACAAGGGTCAACGTCAAGCAAAACGAATGCTCTCTATTTACCAACATTATGGAATCACCGAAATTCATACATCCGATGCCCAGCGTTGTATTGAGACAATCGAGCATATGGCCAAGTCTTTAAAGATGAATCCAGTTTTCTCCCGAGATTTATCGGAATACCGATATGAAAAAGATAAAGACGCACCGCTTGATTACGTATGGAGCCTATTAAAGCCTGATTTAAATGTAGTTGTTTGTAGCCATAATCCAATTCTGCCTAAGTTAGTTAAGAAGTTAATCGGAAAGAAGAATTTTAAGAAGATCGAAGTAGATCTACTGCCTGGTGAAGCATTTATTCTGCATCATCGCGATGGTGAAGTTGTAGCAGTTGACTGGATCGAAGCACCAGTCATTTAATTGCGTTAGCGTTCCATCCAGTCTAACCAGCGCAAAACAATGCCTTCGCGTAGCGCCCAGGGACAAATTCTAATCTGAGTAATATGCAATCTCTCCATTACGGTACGCGCAACAATCGCACCAGCAGTAATTTGCTTCGCACGACTAGCTGATACGCCGGGAAGTTCTGCACGAGATTTATTAGACATCTCGCTTAATTTAGGAATCATCATCATTAGGGCGCTTAGCTCTAGAACATTTGGATCACCCTTAAACCAGTGAGCGCCTAACCGGGCGAGAGTACGAAAAGTTTTACTAGTTGCTACAAATTGATCAGCTGCATGTTCGAAAATTTCCTCAGGTAGTTCAGAAACGACTAATTCGCGCACTTTGGACTCTAAGTTCTTAATCTCCTTGTTTGTGTAAGGATCATTTTCTAAAAATTCTCGGGTGAGACGAGCAGCCCCCAGCGGTAGAGAAATAGTTGCTTCAGGATGTTCATCATCGCCTACGCCTATTTCTAGCGAGCCGCCACCGATGTCAATTACGAGCAACCGCCCGCTTGACCAGCCATACCAACGACGAGCAGCCAGAAAAGTCATATTTGCTTCTTCATCGCCAGAAAGAATATTTATCTCAATGCCAAACTCTTCATTCAAGTTGGCCAAGATTTGCGTACCATTACGGGCATCACGAATAGCCGATGTTGCAAAAGCTAAAATCTCATCTGTTTTAAACTCGCGTGCGTGAACTACCGCATCCGAGATGGCTTGGCGTAGAAGCGCAATTCCATCCTCAGTGATCTCATTAGATTTATTAAGGTAATCAGTTAAGCGCAACTCAACCTTTTGATTTGTGGTCGGGCTAGGCCGCGCCCCTGGATGGGCATCTACTACCTGCAGGTGGATAGTGTTCGATCCGAGATCTAGAACACCGAGTCGCATAAGCGCAATCTACAGGGATATTGCTGGGTACATGGTTAACGATTTCTGAATTTTCCAATCTCCTGCCATAATTGCGATCCTTGCAGTGATGCAAGTAAAGGCCTCCCTAGCTCAGTGGTAGAGCAACGCACTTGTAATGCGTAGGTCGTCAGTTCAATCCTGACGGGGGGCTCCACATTTTTTGAATCACTTAAGTAGCCTCTTTTGTTAGACTCCCGATTATGAGCGAACAAGATAACCCTGGCTTTGAAGATCTTTGGCGCGCCAATGAAGATTATGTGAAAAATTTTAAATATAGCGAGCTAACTGGTCGGGCAGCACGTGGTTTAGCGATTGTTACCTGCATGGACTCACGCATCAATCCACTCTCAGTCGTCGGAATGAAATCCGGAGATGCGAAAATTTTGCGTAATGCTGGTGCTCGTGTCACGCAAGATGTACTTCGCACATTAGTTCTAGCAACCTACTTGCTCGGTGTTGACCGTATTTTGGTGATGCCGCACACGGATTGTCGAATGGCCCAAGAGGATGAAGAAGTTATTCATGCCATGATTGAAGAAAAACATGGCGTGGATACTCGCTCACTTGAGTTTAATACCGTGGTTGACCAGCGCGCTGCGCTAAGTCAGGATCTGGCGCGTATTCGTGCGTTCCCGCTAATTCCTAAGAACGTAGTGGTAAGTGGCGGTATTTATAACGTAACAACTGGCAAGATTGAACCAATCGAGATTTAAGCAGGGTTAGTTCGGCGAATTGGGTATCGAGTTATCGGATAAGACTGATCGCTTAAAAAACTTTGGATTAGCGCTGTAACTAGACCAGGTTTTTCTTTTACTAAAGCATGTGATGTGCCGGGCACAATTGCTAATTGACCAAGTGGCAGGGCTTCATAAAGTTCAACCGAATGAAAGTGTTTTACAACATCATCATCGCCAGCCAAGACCAGCGTCGGAACACTTATCTTCGCGATCTCTGAGAGATCAATATCTGGTTCTACTTTCCAAATTTCATTCATTTTTACGATCTTTACAACAAGCGTTTCAGGGGCATCGGGCGACTTTTCAGCATATTCAGCTCGATATTCATCGCTGATTCCAGCCGGGTCAAATTCCGGCAAATCAACAATTCCATCAGGATTGAAGTTACCTGCAATCGAAACAATTGATTTAACTAGTTCGGGCCGGGCAATAGCCACCATTAGTGCAATATTTGCGCCATCGCTGTAACCAACTAAATGAACTGGTTGCTTAATAACTTCGGTAATAAACGCGATAGCTTCATCGCGTTGGAAATCAAAGTAGAAACTTCCGGGTTGGTCAGCGCTGCGGCCATGCCCGGCACGGTCGTATGCGAATAAGTGAAATGAATCTTGCAGGGGGGTAACCATTACTTCAGCGAAAGAATCGGTATCGCTTAAACCGCCATGAAGCAGTAGCACAGGTTCACCGTTATTGGCCCACTCGAAACTCCAGAGTGGTTTGCCAGAGACGTTTAAATATTTCAACTGCGAATTCCGATTACGCAATATCCATAATGTGGCGATTTCCTCGATCAAAAGTTAAGTAGTTCCAGGTCCAGTCGGCAATTGTGCCAACCTTATTGCGACCACCCAAAAGATAGAAGAGATGGAGGAAAATCCAGATAAACCAAGCAGGAACCCCGGTTAACTTAAGGCTTTTAACTTCAACCACAGCCTTATGGCGGCCGATTGTGGCCATAGATCCTTTATCGCGATATTTGAAATCTTGCGCCGGGCGACCGTTGCTCAGATTTAAAATCTGTTTTGCTGCCCAAGCGCCTTGTTGAAGCGCAACTGGAGCCACCATAGGTAATAAATTACCTTTCGCATCAGTCAAACCTGCGATATCACCGATTGCCCAAATATTTGGATAATGATTTACCTGCAAGGTAGGCGTGGTATCAATTCTGGATTTAACAATTGGCAGTTTTAGTGCTTCGGCCGTTGGCTCACCGCGCACACCTGCTGCCCAAATAGTTACTTCAGATGGAATATCAGCGCCATCTTTAATTGAGATTTTACGTGGCGCAACTTTTGCTACTGCTGTATTTAGGAAAACCTGAACACCCATCTTTTCTAAATCTTTTTTAGTCCGAGCGGATAACTTGGCCGAAAATGTTGGCAACAAACGTGGCCCAGCTTCGATCAAATTGATCTTCATATGTTTTGCCGCATGTTCGTGGTCGTTCTTAAGCGGACCCGAAATAAGTTCGGCTAATGCGCCAGCCATCTCAACACCAGTAGGCCCACCACCAACCACGGTTAAAGAGAGAACCGTTTCATCTTCAAAGCGACAGAGATCTTCAAATCTACGCATAATTTCAGCTCGGATATTAATCGCATCGGCAACGCTCTTCATGCCCAGTGCGTGTTCGCTAACCCCAAGAATATTGAAATCCGCAGTTGCTGAACCAAGTGCAAAAATTAAGTGATCAAAATAGAGCACTTCGCTGCTATCTAGCTTGATTGCTTGGTTCTTATGATCAATTTCAATCGGTGAACCCATTCGAAATTTTATATCGCTTTTGCGCAGACCGCTTCGAATCGGATAAGCGACATGGTCAGCTGCTAACCCAGCGGTTGCTACCTGGTAAAGCAAGGGCAGAAAAGTTTGAAAATTATGGCGATCGACCAGAGTCACATCCGCTTTTCCAGCTAATTCGCGGGCAGCAGTTAAACCGCCGAAGCCGGCTCCCAAAATAACTACGCGAGGCTTGGCCACTTAACTCCCCCTTCCAAGTTCAAAACTGCAAAAGTTGTGGGTTAAGTCTATGGTTTATCACATGGAGCTGCAGACCAGAGACCGTAAGTACCTAGTAACAGGGGCTTCTGGCTATGTTGGTGGCCGGTTAGTCCGCAATCTATTAAATGAAGATTTATCGGTCCGAGTTTTGGTGCGCGATAAAAATAAAATAGCTGGCCAGCCTTGGGTTAACCACGTTGAGGTTGTCGAAGGTAATGCCAATTCGCAATCCGATCTCATCGCGGCATTAACCGGTATTCACACAGCTTTCTACTTATTGCATTCGATTAATTTGGGTAAGAATTTTGATGATATTGAAGCAGTAATGGCGCGCGGTTTTGCCCAAGCCGCACAAGCTGCCGGAGTTTCACAAATTGTTTATTTAGGCGGAATCGCGAATGATCTAAAGTCCAGCCAACATTTAGCCTCACGAGTTCAAACAGGTGCCGAGCTAGCTTCCGGCACTGTCCCAGTATTAGAGCTACGGGCCGGAATTATTATTGGTTCTGGCTCCGCATCCTTTGAAATGTTGCGTCACTTAACGCACCGGTTACCAATCATGACGACGCCAAAGTGGGTTTCAAATTTGACTCACCCAATTGCAATTAGAGATGTGCTTCATTACTTGCGAAATGCGGCGCTTCTTGAAGTTCCAGTAGATAAAGTTTTTGATATCGGGGGACCCGAGATACTTTCTTATGCTGACATGATGCAGAAATTTGCGAAGCTATCTGGCTTACCGCGCCGATGGATTATTAAAGTCCCAGTTCTTACGCCAGAGCTATCAAGTTTGTGGATTGGGCTAGTAACTCCAGTTCCGACAGCGCTGGCTCGACCACTAGTTGGTTCTTTGATTAATGAAGTTGTGGCAGACCCAAAGAAGAGCATTAATGATTTGATTCCACCACCACCCGAAGGCTTACTCAATGTCGAAAGTGCAGTTACTTTAGCTCTTTCAAAAACGAGTGATGGCCAAGTAGAGAGCAGATGGTCTGATGCTTCTTATCCAACAGCGCCATGGCAGAAAGCTCAAGGAGATCCCGACTGGGCGGGTGAAATGACCCTTAAAGATTTTCGCGAAACTACAACTGATATTCCGTTATCGCAGATCTGGAAAACAATTGAAGGTATTGGCGGCCAACATGGTTGGTATGGCTCAGATTTTCTCTGGTTCGCTCGTGGTTTATTAGATCGCATGTTTGGCGGTGTTGGGTTACGTAGAGGCAGGCGAGACCCAGATCATTTACGAGTCGGAGACAGTTTAGATTTTTGGCGCGTTGAGAAAATTGAACGTGAATCTGTTCTGCGCTTATATGCCGAAATGGTCTTACCTGGCAAAGCTTGGCTGGAATTTAGAGTCAGTGAAGTCGATGGTAAAACTCATATCGTGCAAGAGGCAAGTTTTGCACCACGTGGTTTAGGCGGGCAGTTATATTGGTATTCAGTGCTGCCATTTCACACCTTTGTATTTCCAACTATGTTGCGCAACATAGTTAAAAAGACCCGACGCAAAATTCGTTAACTAAATTTCTAAAATAGTGGCAGACTCTAACCATGCATGAGTTCACTCCTGAAGTCGAAGCGCTAGCCAATGAGGTATTGGCTTATAGCCTCGAGCGGCTAAAAAGTGATCCGCCGCTAGATGGCCCGTTATCCGAAGCTGAACTTTTTGCTCAAGTCGGAAACACAATCACCACTAAAGGCCTGGGCGGCAAAGAAGCGCTTGATGTTTTTACTTCAGTGTTAGCAAAAGCTTGTATTTCAACAGATCACCCTCGCAATTTAGCTTTCATTCCATCGGCCCCTAGTGAATATGCAAACCTCTTTGATCTAGTGGTTGGCGCTAGTGCTCTATACGGCGGCTCGTGGCAAGAAGGTGCAGGAGCGGTATTTGCCGAGAATCAAGCGCTTCGTTGGATTGCTGATTTAGCAGGTCTGCCGCAAAGTTCTGGCGGAGTTTTTGTGCAGGGTGGAACCGTTGGCAATCTTTCGGCGCTAGTTGTAGCGCGCGCTCAAGCGCGTAAACAATTTCCAGATACTACGCGCTGGGTAATTGCCTGTAGTGCGCAAGCCCATTCATCTATCGCTTCAGCTGCGCAAGTCATGGATGTTGATGTTCTAAAGATTGCAGTTGATGAAAATGGCAAACTACAAGGTGACACAGTTGCCAAAGAGATCGACGCATTGCACCGACAAAGTGGCCGTCGAGTCTTTGCAGTTGTTGCTACAGCAGGTACCACAAATTTAGGCATAATTGATGATCTAGCTGGTATTGGCTTGGCTGCGAAAACGCGTGACATTTGGTTTCATGTCGACGGCGCTTATGGATTAGCGGCCTTGTGCGCACCATCGGTTCGTACAAAGTTTAATGGAATTGAAAAAGCAGATTCGCTAATTGTTGATCCGCATAAATGGTTATTTGCGCCATACGATGCGTGCGCACTAATTTATCGCGAACCCGAACTAGCACGTGAAGTTCATACTCAACATGCTTCATACCTTGACACTTTGCATGATGGAAATTGGAATCCTTCAGACTACGCAATTCAGTTAACTCGCCGCACACGCGGATTACCTTTTTGGTTTTCACTTGCCGCATACGGAACTGATGCGTATTCCGAAGCAATGGAACAATCACTTGAAGTTGCAAAGTATGCTGCTAAGAAAGTTAGTGAACACCCAAACTTAAAATTACTTTGCGAACCAGAACTTTCAATCGTTGCGTTTACTCGCATCGGTTGGGTTGCCTCGGATTATCAAAAGTGGAGTGATGAACTTCTAATTGAACAAGTTGGTTTTATTCCACCGTCATCTCATGACGGCCACCCAATTTTGCGATTTGCCATAGTCAACCCATGGACAAAAATCAGTGATATTGATCTGATTCTGCAGCGGTTGTAAATCACTTGAAGTTCCCACACTTTTTCACCTGCGTTAAGTAAGATTCTCCTTATGTCCGCTCAAGAACAGATCTCGGTCTCGGTAAATCTGACCGACCTGGAAATGGCGATCCTAGAATTCGAGCGCAATTGGTGGCGTTACGCCGGTGCCAAAGAGTCCTCAATTAAGGAACTCTTCGATATGGATGCGCCTAACTATTACCGCCTACTAAATGATTTGATTGACCGGGAAGATGCTCTAGCTGCCTCACCGATGCTAGTTAAGCGCCTTCGCCGCCTTCGTGAGGCTCGTACCCAGGCTCGTTCAGCCCGCTAAACCCGCTTTAAAGCCCACCAAAGCCCACCAAAAAGGCCTCGTTTTGCGTGCCTGAAATAATCCCCGTAGATTTGGCGTTAGCACTCGAGGGGCGTGAGTGATAAAACGCCCCACACGAATAGCAATGAACCATAACTAAAAGGAGCAAGACCATGGCCAAGCAGATTGCCTTTAACGAAGAAGCCCGACGCGGGCTTGAGCGCGGAATGAACGTGCTTGCCGACGCCGTAAAAGTGACGCTCGGACCTCGCGGACGAAACGTTGTCCTTGAGAAAAAGTGGGGCGCCCCAACAATTACCAACGATGGAGTTTCCATCGCCAAAGAGATCGAGCTAGATGATCCATGGGAAAAGATTGGCGCTGAATTAGTTAAAGAGGTAGCCAAGAAGACTGACGATGTTGCCGGTGATGGCACAACAACTGCGACCGTGCTGGCTCAAGCACTTGTTCGCGAAGGTCTACGTAACGTTGCTGCTGGATCAAACCCAATGGCGCTGAAGCGCGGTATTGAAAAAGCAGTCGAAGCAATCGTTGCCGAACTTCTTTCAATGGCGAAGAGCGTTGATTCAAAAGAACAGATTGCAGCCACTGCATCTATCTCTGCAGCTGATTCAACTATCGGCGAAATGATTGCCGAAGCAATGGATAAAGTTGGCAAAGAAGGCGTTATCACCGTAGAAGAGTCAAATACTTTTGGGCTTGAACTCGAACTAACTGAAGGTATGCGTTTTGATAAGGGTTACATCTCTCCTTATTTCGTAACTGATCAAGATCGCATGGAAGTTGTTCTGGAAGACGCTTACGTTCTTCTAGTTAACTCAAAGATTTCCAATATTAAAGATTTGCTTCCCGTACTTGAAAAAGTTATGCAATCAGGTAAGCCACTTGCCATCATCGCTGAAGATGTTGAAGGTGAAGCACTTGCCACACTAGTAGTAAATAAGATTCGCGGAATTTTCCGCGCTGCCGCAGTTAAAGCGCCAGGCTTTGGCGATCGTCGGAAGGCGATGCTGCAAGACATTGCAATCCTTACAGGCGCAACCGTTATCTCTGAAGAAGTTGGTCTAAAGCTTGATCAAGCTGGTCTAGAACTTCTTGGAAAAGCTCGCAAAGTAGTTATCAGCAAGGAAGAAACCACCATCGTTGAAGGTGGCGGAGATGCTGATCAAATCAAGGGCCGCGTAAATCAGATTCGCGCCGAGATCGAGAAGAGCGATTCAGATTACGATCGTGAAAAACTACAAGAGCGCCTGGCTAAATTAGCTGGTGGCGTTGCTGTTATTAAGGCAGGCGCAGCTACTGAAGTTGAACTCAAAGAGCGCAAGCACCGCATTGAAGATGCGGTTCGTAACGCAAAAGCTGCAGTTGAAGAAGGCATCGTGGCTGGTGGTGGCGTAGCGCTACTACAAGCAGGACATGCAGTTTTCGCAAAGCTAAAGCTTGAAGGCGACGAGGCAACTGGTGCCAAGATTGTAGAACTATCAATCGAAGCTCCACTTAAGCAGATCGCAGTAAATGCCGGTCTCGAAGGTGGCGTAGTAGTTGAGAAAGTTCGTCACTTAACTGCCGGCCATGGCTTAAATGCCGCAACTGGTGAATATGTAGACATGATCAAGGCTGGCATCATCGATCCAGCTAAGGTAACTCGTTCTGCATTACAAAATGCCGCATCAATCGCAGCACTCTTCATCACAACCGAAGCAGTAATCACTGATAAGCCAGAGAAGAACCCAACGCCAGCTCAGCAAGGCGGCGGAGATATGGACTTCTAAAGCCAAATTCAACTTAGGCGCCACCTTCGATTACCTCGAAGGTGGCGTTCTGCTTTACTCTTAACCCATGAGTAAATGGGATGCCCGCGATTTAGCACACGCCGCTGCAATTGAAGATGCCGGTGATGCCAAGTTAGTTGGCGAATTTCTCACTGTTGATTTTGATGACGAAGATCGCATCGCAACTTATTTATTTGAAGCGAATTTATCTGGTTATCGCGGATGGCGCTGGGCGGTAACTCTTTCCAAAGTTGATAAAAAGTCAGCTGCCACACTTTGCGATGTTGTCGTTCTACCTGGCCCTGATGCACTTGTTCCACCAAAATGGATTCCATACCGTGATCGATTGCAGCCAGGTGATGTTGGTGTTGGTGACATCGTCCCTTCATCGCTAGATGACACTCGTTTAACAACAGGCGAGGCAGCGCTACCGGCTGATGAAGAATTAGATCCAGGTTTAGCATTTGAATTAGGTTTAGGTCGTACGCGCGTTCTATCTATTGAAGGTCGCGATCAAGCAGCTAAGCGTTGGCACGATGGTGAGCGTGGTCCGAATTCACCAATGGCCCAGATGGCGCCTAAGCCTTGTAATTCTTGCGGTTTCTTTATTCCAATTGCCGGTTCGATGCGCAGCGCATTTGGTGCGTGCGCCAATGCGATCTCACCTGAAGATGGCCGCGTAGTTTCAGCTGCGCACGGCTGCGGCGCTCACTCCGAAGCGACTTTTTAAGCGAATAATCGCACTTCTCGTCTCTAGTTAAGTGCGATAAACTAGGCCCCTGTCCGCAACCGCGGCTACACGATTACTAGAGTTTAAAAACTCAAATTTATAAATGTTGAAGGAGACCCCAAATGCCATCAGGCCGCGTTAAATGGTTCAGCCTGGAAAAAGGTTTCGGTTTCATTGCATCCGATGAAGGCGAAGATGTTTATCTTGCTGCTTCATCACTTCCAGCTGGAGTAACAACTGTTAAGCCGGGCACCAAACTAGAGTTCGGTGTTGCCGATAGTCGTCGCGGCCCGCAAGCTCTCTCTGTTGTAATAATTGACGCACCGCCTTCATTAGCGGAAAACAATCGCATTAATCCCGATGATTTGGCCGCGATTATTGAAGACTCGATCAAGATGTTAGACAAGGTTGGAAATGGCTTGCGTCACGGCCGCCGCCCAACTCCTGCTGAAGCAGAACGTCTAGGTCGCGTACTACGCGGAATTGCTGGGCAACTCGAAGCTTAAATTCCGCTGCGCTTTGCGCGACGAATTGAATATCGCACCCCAGTAGCACCAAGTGCTGCGCCAAATACACATGTCCAAATTATTTTGGTATCTGTTCCGATTACAAGCGCAACAATGCCCGCAATTAACCATGCAATAGTTCCAATTGTCACTAGAATTACGACAGTTCGAACTTTTTTATCCAAATTTTGATCTGACATGAGAGCAGAGTAATGCGTTTTTCGGTTAAGAGCGACGGTAACTGGCGCGCCTTTCGCCACCGCAATTTTAGAATTCTCTACCCAGCAAATGCTGTCTCAAACATTGGTGGCTGGGTACAACGTATTGCGCAAGATTGGCTGGTCCTTGAATTAACCAATAGCGGTTTCTATTTAGGTTTAGTGACCGCTCTACAATTTGCGCCCGTATGGTTTGTTAGTTTGCCCAGCGGCGCTCTGGCTGATCGCTTCAACAAACGAAAAGTTTTGATCGTAACTAATTCTGCTGCTGGATTAACTTCATTGTTACTTGGAATTCTTGTGGTAACCAATAATGTGCAGATTTGGCATGTCATGGTTCTAGCCTTCACCCTTGGCCTAGCTGATGCTGTCGGCCAACCTGCAAGGCTAAGTTTTACATCTGAAATGGTGGGCAAAGCCGATGTTCCAAATGCGGTTAGCCTTAATTCAGCAAACTTCAATCTGGGTCGCTTGGTTGGCCCAGCGCTATCGGGTCTATTAATCGCAGCTTTTGGTACTGGGCCAGCATTCTTAATTAATGCATCGACTTACGTACTAGTGATAATTGTGCTGGCACTTATTCGCGAATCAGAACTATTCCTTGAACCTCGCGTACCAGGCCCGAACACAATTCGTGAAGGATTAAAGTACGTGTTGGCTCGCCCTGACCTTTTTGTTGTTATGGCGGTTGTTTTCTTTGTAACAACTTTTGGTCTGAACTTTCAATTGTTTAATGCACTAATGGCCACCAAAGTCTTTGATAAAGGCGTTACAACCTTCGGATTAATGGGAACTATTATTGGCATTGGCTCACTCAGCGCCGCACTTTTCTCACCGCGAATTGAGAAGTATCGCTCAACAAAATTTGTGATTGCTAGCGCTTTTTGCTTTGGCTTTTCGATTTTGATTATTTCTGTCATGCCTACGTTTTTATCTTATGTGATCATGTTACCGATCGCGGGTGCTGCTGCGTTAACAACAATGATCGCAGCGAACTCAACAGTTCAGATTAACTCTGATAGCGCAATTCGCGGTCGCGTAATGGGAATCTATCTGTTTCTATTTCTTGGGGGATCACCGTTAGTCACGCCGGTACTCGGCTTACTCTCTGAATTAATTGGAATTCGCCAAACCATTGCGCTTTGCGCGGTAATTACAATTTTGGCACCAACTCTAATCTGGTTAAAATTTAAAGATCGCCTAGCAGTTCCAGCGGATATTTCAATTGCAGCGGTATTAAAGACCGCTTAAAACAACCATTCCCAAAAGTCCAAAGAGAATTACCAAAGTCACTATACGACGGGTCTTGTAGCTCATGGCTTAATTGTATTCGTATCTTCGTGTGATGGTACTTTAACAATGATTATCATGGCGATCGCAATAAGCACCGGAACCATAATGTAAGCCCGGCTAATTCCTAAGGAGTCTCCAAGAACTCCCAGCAGGAAAGGCGCGCCACCAATCGCGATTCCGGCGGCTAAGGAACTTTTACCGATCGCTAAATCAGGACGGTTATCGCTAAGGCCAATTAATCGAATTGAAGCTAGCGCAAATTGCATCGAAATACCTAGCCCGATTACGAGAAGCGAAAATAGTGAGAGAGCCAAATTATGAGAGAACCAGAAAATAGCAAATCCAATAAATTGGGTACCAATTAAAATTTGTAATTGGTGATCTAATTTGAATCGCTTTAGCGCTGGCCCACCGAACCAGCGTCCGATACCCATTCCGGTTCCGAGCGCCACAATGCAGACAGTGCTGATAGCTGCTGTTGAACCAACGCGATCTCGCAGCAGAGCAGCTGCCCAGAAAGTTGTGGCAAATTCACTTGAGATACAGGCCACGAAACCAATCCAAGCTAACCAAAATTGCGGTGAAAGTTTTCCGCGTTGTGGGCCATCTACATCTGGCACATGCTCTTCCGTACTTTTTTCACGGCCAAAGATGTAAAGAATCAAGGAAAGTGGCGCTGCTAGAAGTAAACCGTAGCGCCAACTCAGTGAAGTGCCAGCTAACGTGCCTACCAACAAAGTTCCGAGTACGTAACCAGCCGAACCAATTGAATTTGACTGCGGAAGAGCGATCGCGGCATCTTCTTTGTAATGATGCGAAATCGAAGTCACCATATTGTTTATTACAGTTGAAGTACCGATACCACCCAGCAGAGTTGCTAGCAAAGTTAATTGAACTGGGGGGCAATAAACAAACATCACAATTCCGGCAGCAAAAAGCCCTAGACCTAACCAGGATGCGCGATTACGGCCAAATTTGTGAACTAAATGCGGGTTTAATGCGCCAGCAATAATTGAAGCGAGCCCCATTGCAGTTCCGTGAAGCCCAGCAACTGTAAGTGAAGTGCCTTGATCTTCGCGAAGCAATGGTTGAGCAGGTCCAAAGCCACCGAGATAGAAGTTAACTAGGGCGATCTGAGCTGAGATTGTCCAAAAAATCCGATCGCGCTGCAACGTCATATTTTAAAGAGCGGCCACAACGTAATCAATACAAGCAGTTAAAGCTTTAACATCACTTGGATCAATTGCCGGGAACATTCCAACACGTAATTGGTTTTTTCCTAACTTGCGATATGGCTCAGTATCAACAATGCCATTTGCACGCAGCGCCGCAGCAACTGCCATCGCATCAATTGATTCATCAAAGTTAATAGTGGCAACAACTTTAGAGCGCATTGCTGGGTTTGTCACAAATGGAGTTGTGTAAGAAGTTTTTTCGGCCCAGTCATAGATGTGAGCTGCTGATTCAGCGCTACGGCCGGCTGCGAAATTCAGGCCACCGTTTTCATTCATCCAGTTAACTTGATCGGCCAACATCATCAAAGTAACAAGTGCTGGAGTGTTGTAGGTCTGATCTAACCGAGAGTTTTCAATTGCGATTCCCAGATCAAAGAAAGCTGGAACCCAACGACCGCTTGCTTTGATCTTTTCTGCTCGAGCAATCGCAGCAGGACTCATAAGTGCAATCCAGAGACCGCCATCGGAGGCAAATGATTTCTGAGGAGCGAAGTAATAAGTATCGAATTCTTTAGCATCAACAGTTAAGCCACCTGCTGCGCTAGTGGCATCAACTACAACTAGTGCACCATCAGTACCTGCTGGGCGAACGATGGGCATCGAAACGCCAGTACTAGTTTCATTATGTGTTTGGGCATAAACATCGATACCTGTTTCGAACACGCTTACTGGATGCGAACCCGGCTCGGTCTTAATGACCGTTGGCTCGCCCAGGAAAGGTGCTTCTTTGGCAGCGCTTGCGAACTTAGATGAGAACTCACCGAAAACTAAATGTTGTGAACGTTCTTCGATTAAACCAAATGTGGCGATATCCCAAAACGCAGTTGAGCCGCCGTTACCAAGCACAACTTCATAACCTTCAGGAAGAGCGAACAATGAAGAGAGACCTTCGCGCACATTTTTGACAACGTTCTTGACCGGCTTCTGTCGGTGCGAAGTTCCTAAAATTTTCGTGCCACTTGCGACGAGCGCATCTAATGTAGCTGGACGAATTTTTGAAGGACCGCATCCAAAACGACCATCAACGGGCTTAATACTGTCAGGTATTTTAATTTCGCTCACCTGCGTAGTCTAAGGGTAGTAGCGGTTTAACGCCCAATCATTACTTGTGGCATCAAACTCATAACGCAAGCGATCATGTAATCGCGAGTAGCGCCCTTGCCAAAATTCAATGTTCTTGGGCATAACGCGGTATCCACCCCAATTAGATGGAAGTGGAACCTCAGTTCCTTCCGGCCATTTTTCTGCAGCACCTTGCCAACGTTGTTCTAATTCTTCGCGCGAAGCAAGTGGCGCTGATTGATGACTTGCCCATGCGCCGATTTGGCTAGCCCATGGTCTGGTTGCGAAATATTCCGCTGATTCAGAATGCGCAATCTTTTCTGCTATTCCACTTATCGAGATTTGTCGTTCCATCGCAAACCAAGGAAAGAGCAATGTAACTTGCGGATTAACTTCAATGTCACGGCTTTTGCGGGATGAGTAATTGGTAAAGAAAGTAAATCCACCTTCGGAAATATCTTTTAACAAAACAGTCCGCGTAGAAATATCACCATTGCCGCCAAGAGTAGAAAGGACCATCGCGTTAGCCTCAACAATTACTGGATTAGCGCGCGCTTCGGTCAGCCAGGTCATGAATGCTGCAAATGGGTCAGCGGGCAATGTCTCTAATCCAGCCTCGCCATATGAGCGGCGCATGGCTGAGATTTCGGCTCGAGTTAATGAATTGTCCATAGCTGTATCTAACGTCACTTTCCTTAAGTAAGCATCTTTAGCCCTCTTGGTAGAAAGTACCCCCATCTAAGGGGCAGAATTACCCCATAAGAGTGGTTCGCGAAGCGGACCAAGCCCGCTGATCAGCTAAAGCTAAAGGGAGTTCAACATGTCTGATGATTTCAAGCCAGGTCTTGAAGGTGTAATTGCTTTCGAATCAGAGATTGCTGAACCAGATAAAGAAGGCAGTGCGCTTCGCTATCGCGGTGTTGATATTGATGACCTAGTTGGTCGCGTAACTTTTGGAAATGTTTGGGGCCTCTTAGTTGATGATCTCTTCAACCCAGGCCTACCGAATGCAGAGACTTTCCCACTTCCAGTTCACTCCGGTGATGTGCGCGTAGATGTGCAATCTGCAATTGCGATGTTAGCGCCAGCATGGGGGTTCAAACCACTTCTAGATATTTCTGATGAAGAAGCTCGTAACAACTTAGCGCGCACATCGGTGATGGTACTTTCTTATTTAGCACAAGCGGCTCGTGGCATTGTGGCACCGGCAGTTCCAGAATCCGAAGTTGATAAGGCACACACCGTGGTCGAGCGAATGATGATTCGTTGGCGCGGAGAACCTGACCCACTTCACGTTCGCGCAATTGATGCCTACTTTGTATCAGCTGCCGAACACGGAATGAATGCATCGACATTTACTTCTCGCGTTATTGCATCAACTGGTGCCGACGTTGCGGCAGCAATTTCAGGTGCGATCGGTGCGATGTCTGGCCCACTTCATGGTGGCGCACCAGCACGCGTACTAACCATGATTGAAGATGTTGAAAAATCAGGTAACGCCGAAACTTATGTGAAGGGCTTACTTGATCGCAAAGAGCGCTTAATGGGATTCGGTCACCGGGTTTATCGTGCTGAAGATCCACGTGCTCGCACACTGCGTCGCACTGCAAAGGAACTTAATGCTCCTCGCTACGCAGTTGCTGAAGCACTTGAGCAAGCAGCTCTTAAGGAACTTCGTGAGCGTCAACCAGATCGCGTTTTGGAAACCAACGTGGAATTCTGGGCGGCAATTGTGCTCGACTTTGCTGAAGTTCCAGCCCCTCTATTCACCTCGATGTTTACCGCTGCTCGCACCGCAGGTTGGTCAGCACATATTCTTGAGCAAAAGCGCACAGGACGTTTAATTCGCCCATCTGCTCGCTATGTGGGGAAACCACCACGTCGCCCAGAAGATGTTGCCGGCTGGGATGCGACTGTCGGAATGATTCACAACTAATTAATAGTGCAAGAATTGTAAATACAGGTAACTATTCTGTTACCTGTATTTACATTTATGAGAAAGAAGCAATTTAATAGTTTGCTTCTGTTAGCCTTCGCAGATTATGCCTGACTATAAATTTATTGCTGGTGACAAAAAATGGTGGCGCCAAGCTGTCGTTTATCAGATCTACCCTCGCAGCTTCGCTGACTTAAATGGCGACGGCATTGGCGATTTAGCTGGCATGATCGATCGAGTTCCATACTTAAAATCTTTGAGCATAGATGCCGTGTGGCTTAGCCCGTTCTATCCATCAGAACTAGCCGACGGTGGTTACGACGTAGCCGATTATCGCAATGTTGATCCACGCATCGGCACACTTGAAGAGTTTGATAAATTAATTGAAGAGCTACATAAAGTTGAAATTCGAGTTTTCGTAGATATTGTTCCGAATCATTCATCTGATCAGCATGAGTGGTTTCAGGCCGCGTTAAAAGCTGGCCGCGGTTCACCAGAGCGCGATCGTTATATTTTCCACGATGGCCTCGGCGAGAATGGTGATATTCGCCCCTCAGAATTAGTCAGCCACTTCGGCCCAACTGGCTGGACTCGCGTTACTGAACCAGATGGCACGCCAGGTCAGTGGTACTTGCACCTATTTGCTCCAGAGCAACCCGATTTCAATTGGGATAATCAAGAAGTTCGCGATGACTTTATTAAAACGCTGCGCTTCTGGTCAGATCGTGGCGTCGATGGTTTCCGCATTGATGTAGCTCATGCGTTAACTAAGGATTTCTCCGACGGTTTGCCTGCGCGTGAAACCATGGATATTGACCCTAAAAAGCCCGACGGCAGTGACCCACTATTTGATCGCGATGAGGTCCATGAGATCTACCGTGAGTGGCGCAAAGTGTTTAACGAGTACGACCCACCACGTGTTGCAGTTGCTGAAGCAAGTGCGCCAGCACACCGCCTAGGGGCTTATGCCAGCGAAGAGACTCTCGGGCAAGCATTTAATTTTGATTTACTGCATGCCGATTGGAACACTAAACGTTTTAAGCATTTAATCAGCAACAGCATGAAGCGTGCAGAAAAATCTGGCTCCTCAAATACTTGGGTGCTTTCTAATCACGACGTAGTACGTCACCCAACTCGGTATGGTTTACCTGATAAGACTGATTTAGTTAAGTGGTACATCTCGGAAGGAAAATCAGCACCCCTTGATGCTAAGCAAGGCATCGATCGTGCGCGTGCATCAACAATGTTGATTCTGGCGCTGCCTGGTTCTACCTATCTTTATCAAGGCGAAGAACTTGGGTTATTTGAAGTTGCCGATACTCCACGCGAGGCGATGCAAGATCCACAATGGTTTAGAAATCCAGGAAAATCTCGCAGCCGCGATGGTTGTCGAATTCCGTTGCCTTGGACTTCAACGGGGTCCTCATTTGGGTTTGGCCCTGGTGGTTCTCATTTACCAATGCCAGCTGATTTTGGAAAGTATTCGGTTGCCGCCAATGAAGCTGATCCGAATTCAGTGTTAAACCTTTATCGAAGTGCGATTGCCATGCGAAGAGGTTTGCAGTGTGCCGAAGAAATTAAATATATTTTTAATTGGAATCGCAGCGTGCTGCACTTTGCTCGGCCAAATGGTTGGCAATCATTTACCAATTTCGGTAAATCACCAGTAAAACTTCCGAATGGAAAAGTCTTACTTAGCAGCCAACCACTTGATGGAAAAGAAGTGTTGGGCGAAACAACAGTCTGGTTACAGGCTTAACCATTAAGTCGGCTGGATAATTGGATACCAAAACCCGCTGCACGCAGTTAGAAAGTTACGTGGTTTTAGCCCAGCCGTAAAAGGTAATGAAACGACTTGCTTTTATAACAATCCGATAAACCGCTACTTAAAAGGCCTAAAAATACGCTTATTAGTTTGCTTAATGGCTAGAAGGCATGTGGAATGGGGCCACTGAAGCACACTTTGTGTGCTCAATTCCATCCATGGAGGAAATACATGAACAAGAAGCAATTCGGTTTTGCCGGAGTGATTGCATCTTTCGCGCTTGCAGTTTCAACCCTAGTAGCACCAAGTGCTAATGCGGCTAATGAAATTGTAGTTTGGGCAGATGAATCACGTGGCGCAAACCTAAAGAAAGTACTTGCAGCTAAAGGTGACTGGGTTCCTGGTTACACCGTAAAAGTGGTAGCTTTTTCAAACTTCGATGCACTAAAGGAAGCCTTTGATAAGGCAACTGATGCAACTGGTCCAGATATCGTTGTAGGTGCAAATGACTGGGTACCAACTGGCGCTAAAAGCGGAAAGCTCGCTCCAATTACAGTTACAGCTGCTCTAAAAGCACGCTTCAACCCAACACAGTTCTTCGACCTTTCATATAAGGGCAAGGTGTACGGAGTTCCAGTAGACATCAACAACGTTGCGATGATCTACAACAAGGACCTTGTTAAAACAGCACCAACAACTTTTGGTGAAATGGTTGAAACCTATAAGTCACTGAAGGCCTCAAAGGGTCTCAAGGCTGGTCTATGTATTGCGGGCGGCGGAATGTCATGGGGTGCTCACTCAGTATTCTCAGCACTCGGTGCAGATGCCTACAAGTTTGGCTCACGTGACCAAGTTCTTTATGGACAAATCTTCAATGCAAACGCATTCGGCCAAAATATCAAAAAGTTCCTATTGGATGGCAAGAAGAGCAACGGCTTCTTCCCAGCAACAGATACTGGCTGTAAAGATAACTTCATAGCTGGAACAGTTCCTTACGCAGTTATTGGTAACTGGGAATGGACAGATTATGTAGCCAAGGGATTTGACATGAACCTAATGCCAGTACCTGGTGTTAAAGCCGGAACTTACGGCAAGATGTTCGGTTCTGTTAACGGTGCAATGCTTACAACATTTGCCGCAAAGCATGGAGCAGAAGCTGGTGCTAAGTCACTTCTAACTAACTTCTTCGCATCAACTGATGGCCAAGTTCGTTACCAAGCTTTCGAAAAGCGTCCACCAGCAGAAAAGGGCGCTCAAGCTGATTCAACTGTTACAGCAGGTCAGCGTGGCTTTGGTTCAGCTGCAAGTCTTGCGGGCGTTCCACAGATTGGCGCATTCCTAAACAGCAATAAGGGTGGCGCTAACTACTGGGATTCAGCTCCTGCATTCTGGACAGCTGTACTAGTTGACGGCAAGGATCCTGTACGGGAAGCCGCAAAGCTTGCCAACATTTGGCGTGCAAACGTAAATGGCGGTAAAGGCGACCTATAATTAATTTGATTTATCAAATTAATAAACGAAGTTGAATAATGCGGGCGAGTTTCTCGCCCGCATTATTCATTCGAGATAGATCTTTAGTGAGATTGGACCTTTAGCAATGAATTATCTGATCAGAGGCAGAGTTGCACTAGTTTTAAAAATAGTAATCGTCAGCCTTATTTCAGCGATTTTGCTAATGCTTACTCAAAGTGCTTTTGCTCAACGTGAATACGTAATTGCGGCCTACTTGGGTATTTCAGTTCTTATTCTAGCTCTTACCTATTTAACAAAAATTTCGATTCCACTTAAGTTTTTTATTCCCGGAATTTTGCTACTAACTGCCTTCGTAGTAGGACCAATTCTTTACACAGTTGCAATGTCAGGATTTAATTACAAAACTGGAAATATAATTTCAAAACCAGAAGCCGTTGAGCTGATTGCAATACAGGGAACAGAGGCGAGCCCAGATGGTATTGCTTTTGATCTGAAACTTGGTAAAAGTGGTAGCGAACAAGCTATTTTGGTTTCAGATATTACAAACTTAAAATACTTTATTTCAACTGGAAAGACTCGAACCGAAGTAAATCCGGCCGATGTTACTCTCAATGAATATGGGGTTGCGATAGCGGCACCTAACTTCGTCGCCCTAACTGATTCTGAACTAAGTAGCGCCGACAAGGCTTATTCGACAACTAAATTTAAATATGATGAGACTTACTTTATTGCTTTAGAAGGTTTAGAAACCGGCGTAGTCTCTAGGCAAGTCTTGAAGTACGAAGCTTCAAATGATCAGTTTGTAAATTTAGTTGACGGCACTTTGTATAAAGATAACGGGCGTGGAAATTACGCTTCGGTTAATGATGAATCTGCCATTCTGGAACCAGGCTGGCGAGCACCAATTTGGTTTGAAAACTACTCAAAAATCTTCACAGATTCCAGAGTACGTGAACCCTTGGTCCGAGTATTCATCTGGACAATAACTTTCGCTTTGTTAACCGTGCTTACAACTTTCGCGCTTGGCCTATTGTTGGCGCTGGCGCTAAACAAGCCAATTCGCGGGCGCCGTATTTACAGGTCAATCCTGGTACTTCCATATGCAATGCCTTCCATTATGAGTATTCTAATTTGGGGCGGTATGTTTAACACCGAATTCGGTGCAATTAATACGTTATTCGGCACAGATATTGCTTGGTTCAGCGATCCTAACTTTGCTCGAACGGCTGTAATTCTGGTGAATTTGTGGCTAGGTTTCCCATATTTCTATTTGATTTCCAGCGGTTCGCTGCAGGCAATTCCTAGTGAACTACAAGAGGCTGCCGCTATTGATGGCGCAAATCCACGACAAATTTTCCGCAAAATTACTTTGCCGCTTCTATTACAAATTCTCTCTCCGCTTCTGATTGCCTCCTTTGCCTTCAATTTTAATAACTTTAATCTGATCTACTTGCTCACAGGTGGTGGACCTCGCAATGATCTTGATGGCGAGATCGCTGGTGCAACCGATATCTTGATCAGCTACACATATAAAATCGCATTCGGCTCATCAACCCAGGATCTTGGATTAGCAAGCGCAATCTCCTTGATTATTTTCATTCTGGTTGCTTCGATCTCGCTATATAGCTTGAAGAAATCGAAAGTATTGGAGTCTTTCGCATGAAAAACTGGCTAACCCAAAATTTATGGCGCCATGTAATTGGCGTCTCAATATGCCTATTCTCACTCTTTCCGCTCTATTTAGTAGTTATCTCTTCCTTTAGTTCATCTGGAAGTTTGCAACTTACCTCGTTTATTCCAACCGAGATTTCCTTTAGCAACTATAAATTGCTATTTAATGACCCAACAATTCCATATCTAACCTGGGTTAAGAATTCCTTAATCATCGCTGGTGCAGTTGCTATTCTCTCAGTGGCGATCGGTTCTGCCTCTGCGTTTGCTTTTAGCCGTCTGCAGTTCAAAGGTCGTAAACTTGGTATCCAGGTACTTCTGCTAGTTCAAATGTTTCCGGCAATCCTGGCGATTTCGGCAGTATATGTAATCATGGAACGGGTTTATAAATTCGCTCCCGAACTCGGCCTAGGTACACAGGCCGGTCTTCTGTTGGTTTATCTGGGTGGGGCAATGGGTGTAAATATCTGGTTGCTTAAAGGGTTTGTGGATTCAATTCCGACTGAACTTGATGAGGCCGCAAAGATTGATGGCGCATCATCAGTACAAACATTCTGGTTGATTTTTGTGCCCCTTGCCTCACCAGTTTTAGCTGTAGTTGCGCTCCTAAGTTTTATCGGAACCTTTAATGAGTTTATTTTGGCGCGCTTGTTCTTGGTAGATATGGAGAGCAGAACAGTCGCTGTTGGACTCCAGCAGTTTATTGGTGGGCAATACTCGGAAAATTGGGGCCCATTCGCTGCTGGTTCTATTCTTGCTTCCATTCCAATTGTGATCATCTTCTTATCGCTACAGAAGTACATCGTGAGTGGGCTAACGGCAGGTTCAGTAAAGGGTTGATACCTAATCAGTCTTTTAAGGGTTTGTAATTAGTAAGGTGAAATAATGTCCTTTATGGATTCCTATACCAGGCCACATCATGACGGATCACAACTTTACGTTAGTTCTGACGCGCCAAAGATAGGTTCTGAAGTCACTTTAAGAGTGCGCATACCCAATGCGTACACCTTCGATGTCGGCTTAGTACGTTACTACCTCGATAGCGAAGCATCCGTTGCGCAGTTGATAAAAGAAGCCGATGGCGAAGTTGAATCTTGGTGGTCAGTAAAGATTATCATCAAAAATTACGACAATAGATATCGCTTTCTTTTCTCACGTACTGGAAAGTACGAATGGCTAAATGCATCTGGGTTATTTGCCCACGATGTTCATAGCAATGAAGATTTCCGAATTATTGCTCGGCCACGGACAACTAATTGGTTAAAGAGCTCAGTTTTCTATCAGATTTTTCCAGATCGCTTTGCCAAAGGCGTAGAACGAGTTGCGCCCGAATGGTCAATACCTATGCAGTGGGATGCATTACCTAACGGGCATGGCCCAACCACCAGTATCGAGTTTTATGGTGGAGATTTCGAAGGGATCACTAAGCACCTAGATCACGTGATCGAACTGGGTGCAAATGGAATTTACTTCACGCCATTTTTTCCATCGAAATCTTGTCACCGTTATGACGCAACTTCTTTTGATCAGATTGACCCGCTACTAGGTGGCGATAAAGCCTTCTTCGAATTTATGAAAGCTGCAAAGAAAGCCAAGATAAAAGTTTTAGGTGATATCACGACAAATCACTGCAGCAATGAGCACCCTTGGTTCTTAACTGGCCAGAAAAATAAGAGTTCAAAAGAGAACAAATTCTTTTACTGGGATAAGAAAACCAAATTTGGTTATGCCACTTTTTATGCTGTTAAGCAGATGCCTAAATTAAATTTTGCCTCCGCCGAATTACGTAAGCGTTTTTATGAAGCCAAAAACTCGATTATTCAAAAGTGGCTATCACCTAAATATGATCTCGATGGCTGGCGCATTGATGTTGGTAATCAAACCGGCCGTTATCGCGATGCCGATATTCATGATGAAGTTATGCGTGATATTCGCACCGCTATGGACAAAATGAAGCCAAACACTTGGCTGGTAGCTGAAAACGCTGATATGTGGCCGACTGATTTAGATGGAACTGGCTGGGATGGCACCATGAATTACAACGGGTTCATGCGACCTCTTTGGGCCTGGTTTAATCACAATCCAAACCTTGAAGCTGGCGGATTCCATGGTTTACCGATTGCAATTCCTAAAACCACAGGCGCGCAATTTGTTAAAGCAATGACGGTATTTAGCTCTTCGATTCCATGGCGTAATTTGATCGACAGCATGACGCTCCTTGATTCACACGACACCGCACGTATGCGCAATGTAGTTGGCGGTGACAAAGAGAAGCATTTGGCGGCAATGGGTTTATTACTTACTTATCCAGGAGTGCCATCAATATTTGCTGGCGATGAAATTGGTCTCGAAGGGGCATGGGGCGAAGATGCGCGCCGCACCATGACTTGGGAAGATGCCCACAAATGGGATCATAAATTTCTAGGTTCAGTAAAAGAGCTTGTTAAGTTACGCCGCACCTCGCCAGCACTAATCGAAGGTGGCTTGCGTTGGGTTGATGTACAAGATGATCATCTACTTTTCTTGCGCGAAGCCGTTGATCAGAATTTACTTATTCTGGTAGCACGAGATAAAACTAAAGTCGATATCGATCTAAGCAAGTACGGGTATTCAATTATTGGAACTCATTTTGGCCCGTCTGCGAGTGGTTCTCGTTTAAAGTTAAAGCCTAAGAATGGTCTAGCAGGAATTTGGGAAGTTGCCTAATGAAAAAAGTCGTCGCACTAATTACTCTAGCTATTCTGGGGCTTTCAATTACCGGCGGTTCAGCTGCTGAAAATATTGCTGCCCTTGCCACAAACATTTCTAGAGGTGCGCAGAGCGATGAATCTACTTACTTTGTTATGACAGATCGATACGCAAATGGTGACCGTACAAATGACAACGGGGGCCTAAAAGCCGGCGCATATGAGGCAGGTTTTGATCCTTCGGATCACGGTATGTTCCATGGTGGCGACTTTAAAGGCCTTACCAACAGCCTCGATCGCATTAAAAAACTTGGTTTTACTTCGATTTGGGTGACCCCGCCTGTAAAACAGCAGTTTGTGCAGGGTAATTCAGCTGCTTATCACGGCTATTGGGGCTTAGATTTCACAACTGTCGACCCGCATTTTGGCACTGAGTATGACTTTAAAGAGTTCGTCGTTAAGGCTCAAGCTATAGGCTTAAAAGTCATTATCGATATCGTGGTTAATCACACTGCGGATGTAATTCAATATTCTGATAACAATACTTACGTCAGCCATGACGATTCACCTTATCTAGACGCAGCAGGCCAGCCATTCGATTTAAAGCTAGTTGCCGGTAAAGATCCGTTCCCTAAACTAGATGCCAAAATTTCATTTGCTAAGCAACCATCTGTAGATCCGACATATTCGAACTTAAAGAAACCAGCATTTTTAAATGACATAACTAATTACCATAATCGAGGTAATTCAAACTGGTCAGGCACATCGGTGTTAGATGGTGACTTCTATGGGCTAGATGATGTATTTACCGAGAAACCAGAGGTTGTTAAAGGCTGGATTGATGTATGGAGTAGTTGGATTACTAAATTTGGAATTGATGGTTTTCGTATCGATACCGCCAAACATGTTAATTCAGAATTTTGGCAAGCATTTATTCCAACAATTTTAAAAGTTGCTAAGGCCGCTGGGAAAACCGACTTTCCAATTTATGGTGAAATATATGATGGAAATCCCCGAAATACCGCAAAGTTTGTCCGAGAACAATCTTTTCCTGGCATCTTAGATTTCGCTTTCCAAAGCACAGTTACAACTTTTGTGACTTATGGTCGTGAAGCAGAAGAACTAGTCGAACTCTTCAATGCAGATGATCTTTACACAACTGCTACAACATCGGCATATGGGTTGACAACTTTCTTGGGAAATCATGACATGGGCCGTATAGGAATGTTTATCGATGGTTCGGCAAAAGATAATGCCGACGCACTTGCTAAATCAAAAGTCGCAAATGCCCTGTTATTTCTTTTGCGCGGCGGGCCAGCTCTTTATTATGGTGACGAAAAGGGCATGATTGGCCGAGGCGGAGATAAGGCTGCGCGCCAAGATATGTTCGCTACCAAAGTTCCATATTGGCAAGATGAAGATCGCATTGGTTCAGGTCCTATCGGCACCCGCAGCGCATTCGATCTTCAAAATCCACTTGAAGACCAGATTACGAAAATGCAGGGAGTCATAAGAGCTAACCCAGCGCTGCGCTCTGGTACTCAACAGATTCGCCTTGCTAAAGCTGGAGTATTTGCAATCACTCGTTACTTAAATGGCCAGGAATATGCAGTCATATTTAATGTCGAAAATACTGCCAAAGAAGTTAAATTCAAGGTTAGCACTTCGGGCTCAAAGTGGTCACCTATTCTTGGCACAGCTCTTTCCTCATCTGCTTCAGGTGCTAACTTAACCGTAAAGGTAAGTGGAACTAGCTATGTAGTTCTAAAGGCTGCAACTAAGTTCAAGGCAAAGCAAGCTCCTGTGCTTAGCATGAATGCACCGCGCCCAGATTTTACAATGAATGACTTTATAGAACTTAGCTCAAGTGTTAAGGGCGATGAATATAACCAAGTTACATTCTTAGTTCGCCCGACTGGCAAGAATTGGATAAATGTTGGAACCTCTGATCGCCGTACTTTCAAAGGTGACACAGCAAGAGCTGGGTTGTACCGAGTATTTATCGACCCAGAAAAATACTCAAATGGAACTAATCTGGAAATTGTTTCAGTCCTAAAAAATGCGGCCAATAAAACTGCCGTTTCTAAGATTGTAAAATACAAAGTTAGTTACTAATTAGGCGAGCCAAAACTTTATAACTTGGTCTAAGTAACTAGCCCATGATCTTTCATTGTGGCTACTCTTTTCGTAAACCTTGGTTATAAAGTCGTGCCCGATTCGATAACCCTTTTCTTTCATTAAGCGATCAGCTAATTCTTGGTAAGGTTTATAATCTGCATCAAGACTTTTTGTCCCTCGGCTCATCCAAACCTTATGAGTTCCAGGCTTTGGTAGCTCTTCAATGGTGCGTTCAACTAGGCGATCGCCACCAATAGACCAATGTGGCGAAAGCGCCAATAGTGCGCTCATCTGCTCAGGGCGTTGAATTCCTGCGTAAAGCGTTGATAAACCACCCATACTGGAACCAATAATTGCACGGTTCGAAACAGGTATTTCAAGTTCATATGCGTCGAGGATTTCTGGAACGATTTGATCAAAAATCGTATTTAGATATTGGTCGCCACGAAGATGAACTAAGTCTGCTTTTACTACGTTGGCTAAATTAACTACAACATCTTCTTGAAAGAATCTTTGTGGTGACAAATCCTTTGCCCGACCATGTACATCTTGCTTACTGCCGCCGTGCCAGATAGCAATAATGGTTGGCGGGGTGATTCCCAGGTGTTCGCTAACCCGGATCGCACTTTGTGCCATTTCCCAGGTGCTGCGGCGATGAGTTGAAGTCTTGCCGTCAAAAACATTCTGACCATCATGAGCAATCAATAGATGTTGGGTAGCTCCACGAGGGACCCAGAAGTCCACTATGCGGCCGGTAAAACTAACTCGGCTTACTTCACCTGGGACGCCTCGAACTTGATATCTCTTAATCAACTCCATAGTGGTTGAATAATGCCATGGCATCAGCAAATGTAAAGAAGCGGGCAATCATCTGGTTCCGCCGTGACTTGCGCATTTCTGATCACCCAGCGCTACTGGCTGCCATCGAAGCAAGCGATGAAATTGTGCCACTTTTTATTATGGACGACATGGTTGCGAAAAAATCCGGCCCCAATCGCAAAGCCTACTTAGCGAAAAGTTTACGAGCTCTAGATGTTTCGTTGAATGAGAAGTTGTTGGTCATCTCAGGTGAACCTAGCGAAGTTCTAAAGGACATCATGAACAGGTATGGCGCGACATCGGTACATGTAAGTGCTGACCACACACCTTACGGTGTTGCTCGTGATGCCAAAGTTATTAAAAACGGAATTGAGTTGATTCAAACTGGTAGTTCTTACGCTGTAGCACCAGGCCGAGTACGAAAGAGTGATGAAACCCCCTATCGCGTTTACACGCCGTTCTATCGCGCTTGGTGTACCCATGGTTGGCGCGCACCAGCGGTTAAACCCAAGCAGATCAAGGCTGTTGAGCCACTTGATGGTGATCGTAATTTTCCTGACTGGCGAGCCGAAATTGAGATCGCGGCTGGCGAGAACGCAGCTCTTGATCGTTGGCATGAGTTTCAGCGCAACGGGCTTGATACTTACGATGAGAACCGTAATTTTTCGGGAATAGATGGCACTAGTCGTTTAAGTGCACATTTGCGATGGGGTGAAATACATCCACGAACTCTTTTAGCAAACTTGGGTGATAACAAAGCGCATGATGTTTTCCGCAAAGAGATTGCATGGCGAGAGTTTTACGCAGATGTACTGCACCATAATCCTCAAACAACTTGGGATTATTACGCACCTCGCTTTAAGGAGATGCGATACGAAAAACCTGATTCAAAATTTAACGCCTGGTGCGAAGGCAAGACTGGCTACCCATTTGTAGATGCAGCTATGCGTCAGTTACTACAAACTGGCTGGATGCATAATCGCACACGCATGGTTGTTGCTTCATTTCTAGTTAAAGACTTACATTTGGAATGGCAACATGGCGCACGATTCTTTAGTCAACATTTGATTGATTACGATATTGCGTCTAATTCACACGGATGGCAATGGACTGCTGGCTGCGGCACAGATGCTTCCCCCTATTACCGAGTCTTTAACCCGATAGAGCAAGGTAAACGCTTTGATGCCAACGGTGATTACATTCGAAAGTTTGTGCCTGAACTTGCTCACCTTTCAGCCGCTGAGATTCATGAACCTTGGCTGTATTTAGACGGCTACAGCAATGGCTACTCAGAACGAATTGTCGACCATGCTGTCGAAAGGATTGAATCGCTGGCACGGTTGGCTGAGATTAAAGCTGACAAACCCCTAGATCCTCGCGTTTAGCTTTATACATTGCTTGGTCGGCGCGATGCATCATGTCGCGAGTTCCATCATTGGTTACAAAACCAACACTGACACCAATCATTATTGTCTCGCCACTTATGGAGTACGGATAACTGGCAGTGGCATGAAGGGCCAAAGCCGCCTCCATCGTGCTTTCAAAGTCACCAGAAATAAGAGCACCAAACTCATCGCCACCTAATCGGGCAAGCGAAGAATGACTTGGTAGTGAGCGTCGAAACCTTTGCGAAACTGCCCGCAACAGTTGATCACCAACTTCGTGACCATATTGGTCATTTATTGGCTTAAAACCATTTAGATCAAGGAGCAGCAGAGCACCTTCTGTATTCGAAAATTCAATTAGGTCAGCCATAAATTTTCGCCGATTTGGCAAACCAGTTAATTCATCTGTGCGAGCCAAAGTGCGCTCAGTACCTATCTCTTGAGCTTGTCGAAGTGCAACAACCATTCGAATGAAAGCAAGAAAGAGAGTTGCGATTGCCGGGCCAACTATAAATCCAGGCAGATATCCAGGTTTAAGGGCCAGCAAAGATAAGAGAATTGCGCTGAAGAGAACCGCCACAGAAATCAACACGGGATGTGTTGGCACCCGAGAGTCACTCTCATCACGTTTGTGCCAAATAGATTCAACGATCAGAAATAGAGCAATTAACCAAAGCGAATCAGTCCAACTTCCAAATCTATACTTATCATTACTGCTCAACCAAAGATTTATAAAGTCTGCAGCTGCGAATGCGAAAATTCCAAGTGATAGAATAAAGTTTCGCCAATTAAATCGATGATATGGGTTAAGTGAAATAATTAATGCGATAAGCACAATGTCGGCAACTGGGAAAACAATGGCAAAAAAAGTTTCGAGTTGATTGCTACTGTAGTTTGGTAAAACAGGTTTCATGAGTAAAGCGGTCGCAAGTGCGCTAACTCCAAGTGCGACAATTGCTGCATCAATGTTTTCCATAATCGTGCTGGAAATATTTGTGCGAAGCAGGCGGGGGATAGCGATGAATATGAAAGGATAAAAAAGGAGATAGAGAAAGTCTGAGAGAATCTGCAGCTTGTTTTCAAGCAAGTACACCGCAGTTAATGACGAGATCACAGAACCAGCAAGCCAAAAGAAGATCGCTAATTCAAGTGATAGGCGAGTTCGAAAATCTTCATCTCTTAGAGCAAGAGCGCTCAAAACCAATAACCCTAGCGGGACAGCGTTATAAAGGACCAGATCGTAAAGAAATCCAGGCTGATCTGTATTAGATCCGAAAATGAAGGTAGCTAAAACTAAAGCCAAGATTGCAATTCGAAGAAGCTTAAAGTTACCCACTTCAAAACTGTAAATAACTTAGAGAGGGAAAATAATAGGGCTAGCCAGAGTTACCCGGCTAGCCCTACTTTGCTAATTTATTGCTTGCTTACAGACCTGCGCTACAAAGAAGGTTTCGTGAGTTCTTTGTTTGAGCAAGCGTATTCTTGGCTTGTTGCAACTGATTTGTTGTTAACTCTTTAGTTCTATTAAGAGTTGTAATGGTAGAGGTAATCTTTTTGGTATTTTCAATGGAAGCTAAATTCTCAGCAGTCGTACTTCTTAATTTACGAATCGAGCGGTTGTAGTCATTAATTGAATTATTAATAGATGACAATTCATTTTTAGTACTTTGATTTGCAGCCTTTAATTTAGTAACTGCATCACTTAGCTGTTTAATCGCAGTAGTTAACTTGGTGATGCTGCTTGCGTTTTTAGTAAGATTAGCGGTGTCAGCCTTTATCGTGACCAACTTGGCTTTAGAGTCATTTAGAATAACTGTGAATTCGTCAATCTGTTTGGTAAAGACGGCAATCTTGGCAGTTAAGTCAATAACTTGTTTTTCAGCAATTGGAATCAAATCTGTTTGCTCTTGAATCTTGAGCGCAAGATCAGCATTTTCCTTAGTTAGTGCGTCAATCGTAGTTTGCACATTCGCACTAGCTTTGTTCTGCTCAGCAATTTGAGCATCAATTTCTAGAAGTGCTGCCGCGGTGCTTTTCTCAATACCTGCCAATTCTTTTTCTGATTTCGCGTATGAAGCTGCCTCAGTAATGCAATCGTTAGCAAGGTAGTACTTTTTGGCGTTTTTAGTTTTAGCACTTGCTGGCAAATAGATTGTGGTCTTTGATCCATCAAGTGTCACGGTTGATTTAACTGCAGTAACGCACCTGTAGGTGAAACCACTTACTTTGACGGTCTTGTTAACTACGGTACAGGTCGATCCATTGCTAATGGCGGCATAAGCGGGGGTTGAGACCAGCACCCCGGCGATGAGCGCCCCAGCAATCGAGAGTGTAGAAACCTTACGTAACATATTGACCTCCATAGATTATGCGGCAATCTTACCGAAGCAGATTAAAAGGACCTGCCCGTAACGCGGGAAATACCTGCGAAATTGATGTGAGAACCTATTTATTGCGCTGGCGAGTACGAGCGTTCATGCCAAGTTTACGAATCAGTGGTCTTGGCCCAAATCTTAAGAACGCACCCAAAAGAGCGTACTGCCAGCCAGGAATCGAGATTGCAGCACCTTTCTGCGCATCTGACCAGGATTTGGCAACCAACTTATCTGCATTCAGCCACATAAAGTTAGGTAAGCCATTCATATTCATGCGACCACGTTGGTGAAATTCAGTACGCGTAAAACCAGGTGACAGCGCTGAAATTTTCACATTCGTACTCGCAAGCTCTGCATGGAGCGATTCAGTAAGAACTGTTAAGTAAGACTTGCTCGCACTATAAGTACCGCCTGCTATCCAGGCAGCAATGGATGAAACATTAATTATTGTCCCCGAATTGCGTTCCTTCATTTTAGGCAAGATCACATGCATTAATCGCATCGGAGTTCTTACTAAAACGTCAAACATCTGTTGTTCAGCAGAGATATCACTCACTAAGAATGACTTGTTGATTCCGAATCCGGCATTGTTGATTAATACTTCAACTTCATTAGCCTTAATAAAGTCTTCAATTGTTTTACATCCAGCATCGGTCGCAAGATCAGCCGCAATAACTTTAGTCTCAATCTTAAAGTTTGCTTCTAGCGCAGAAGCGCGTTCATTTAACCGAGGTACATCACGAGCAATTAAGACAACGTTGAAACCTTGGGCAGCAAGTAGACGCGAAAAACTTTCACCGATTCCCGCAGTTGCACCAGTTACTAGTGCCCACTTGCCACTATTGCCTTGATTGCCTTGATTGCTCATGATCTCCGTCAATTTAGTTATGCGAGCGAAGCCGCATCATCAGGAACTATGCCATCGGTTGACTCTTCGCGAATATGCCAACTGGTGTCATATTCCTCAAGCAAATCAAGGAATGGTTTGGCATCAAACCACTCTGGGCCATTTACGCCATCTGGCTGCCAGATACCTTTATGGATTAGCTCCATCGCAATAACTGGGTTAACTGCGGTCTGCCAAACAACTGCCTGATCGCCGTAATTTTCCATCGACCATGCGTTATCAACCACGTTATACATATAAACAGCGCGAGGCTTACCTTCTTTGTCTAAACCTTTCACCAAAGTTCCGGCACAAGTTTTACCTTTCATGCGCGAACCAAGAGTTGCTGGATCCGGTAGAGCCGCAGCCAATAGATCACGAGGTGAAACTGCTACACCTTGCACATCAACCGTATCTTTGCGATCCATTCCGAGCATATGAATAGTTTTCAACGTTGTAATGAATTGCGCACCCAGGCCGTACTTGAAGGCAACTTTCTTAGCATCAACTTTCTGAGGGATGAGCACAACTTCTTCGTGCTCAACGTTTACGCATTCAACTGGCCCAATACCTTCTGGGAAGTCAAATACTTCTAGATCACTAAATGGTTCAGTTGTATACCAACCACGACCGTCTTCCCACATTAGTGGCGGATTCAAACACTCTTCAATAGTTGTCCAAATTGAAAATGAAGGCGCGAAATCAAAACCTTCAACCGTTAAATTCGAACCATCAAAAACAGTTACTGAATCTAGGCGACTAAATAAATAGTCAGAGGCATACTTGGCGAAAACATCACTCATGCCTGGTTCAATGCCCATGCCAACAAGTGCGTAAATTCCGCGCTCGCCCCAGTTCCAGTCACGTGCGAATTGCTCATCACCTAACTTCACACCAGTTTCGGTATTTGGGTAATGCGGATGTGGGCGCGATAACGACATCGCCATATCAATGTAATTAGTATTTTCAATTTCGCACGCCAAGAAAATAGGCATTACGAAACGTGGATCTACGGCATTGATCACCACGTCGGGCTTGGCTTTGCGAATCAACGCACGAATATCTTCAAGTTCAGCGGCGTTTACTTCAGCGGCTGAAAAACGGGCATCTTTAACGCGGGCGACTGCTTCTTCGGCTCGAGCAAAATTGCGGTCGGCAATGACCATAGAAGAGATAAAGCTTCTGCGGCATGCGATATTGGCAACTGCTCTACCGACGCCACCAGCGCCTATTACTAGCGCTTTCATTGTTGGCCTCTCATGAGGAAAAAACTCCATCTCGGTAGAAGGCCGAGGTTACTCCGCATGAGCGTGATCTGCCAACCCTGTATTTACAAGTCCCAACCCAGTATTTACGAACCTTGGAGGCGGGTAGATTTCACCTATTAATTCCAGTCCCCGTAGCTCAGTGGATAGAGCAACCGCCTCCTAAGCGGTAGGTCGCAGGTTCAACTCCCGCCGGGGACACCAGTTACAAATTACTGCGCAAGTGGTTAGATTATTTCAAGGATGTGAAAGAGATCTCCCTTAATCCGTAGGTCCGATTTAGGATTAGTCGAAGGAGATGGCAAATGCGTACCAAACTACTAACAGCAATTCTTATTGGTGCGCTGCTCTCTCTTGCTCCAATTGCGCAATCAGCGACTATCAAGCCTGGTGCGAGCTGTAAGAAAAGCGAATTGGGAAAAACTGTAAACAGCGGTGGTTACGTATACGCATGTTGGTACACCAAGACCACTAGCTCAACTCTCAACAACTCCCAGAAGTGGAATCGATTCCCAAAGGGATTTGCTTTGCCTGCTAACTCCAAATTTACAATTGGGGATATAAAGGGCGAGGACAGCAATATCTATATTGATTTCGTTGAGAAGAAAGGGGAGCAGCTTCGTTGGGAGGAAGCAATGATTTCCACATTTAATCAACTGTTTAAATCTGGCTGGAGCTGTCCGCAAGGATTTGATGTGGGAGTAATGGTTGAAAAGAGAAGTCTTACGCCATCACAAGTGGAGACATCGTTATCCAGAATAGAAACCGAAACAGCCAATAAGTGTCCCGTTGTTAGCGTTAAATCATCAGGAAATTCTCCTCAAGACTTAGTTTTCATTTCTTCTTTAGTCAAAGCAGGCCGAGTAATGATTGTTTCTGGGAGTTATCAGAAGGGTTCCTCTGCCAAGAAGTATCCGAACTTTCAAGTAGGCCTGCAGTTCAATACTGGCCGGCAGAGTGAGATCGCAGTTGAATGTTCCGACTTCTCGGCGATGCAGTTTCCAAAACTTCGAGTAATTGATACAGGCACGGGATACCAAATCTCGCTTGGGGCCGAACAAGGCGCGCTACTTCGCAGCATTCTTTTTGGTCTTGAGGCTCGCGCATGCGCATCTGAGCATGTTGTCGAAATCGGAATGGTCACGCAGGACCCTTGGGTAAAAGTTTCAACCACCTCATATTCCTACCAACCTAGCGAGATTTTTGCATCGGTTCCGTTACTTGAATGGAAAGAGCCATTAATTATCTCCAACGATGAACTGCTCGCGTGGCTACAAAACAAAAAGGTAGAAATTGAAAAGCGGGAGTTAGCCTGGACCGTGAGGGTAATAAACAAAAAAGCTTCTCAACGCATTGAAATGATGTGGAGTCAGGGGGTCTGTATGAATCGCTACAGCGATGTGCAGGAACTCCCTCGCTGGTGTACTGCCCAACCTCAGCCATGAATTAACGGCAACGATGCTTGCGAATCTGCTCTTCGTGATCCAGCGAGGAATGATCGCCTCCTAAGCGGTAGGTCGCAGGTTCAACTCCCGCCAGGGACACAAATTTTTAGATCTAAGGGTTTTAGATTTTAGGCAAATACAACAGTGCGTTTACCAACAACGAAGATTTTATCTTCCGAGTAAAGCTTTACTGCTTTTGCTAGGACCCGACGTTCGATGTCGCGACCAATTGCAATCAATTCTTCAGGTGTTGCAATGTGAGTTACGTGCGCAACATCTTGTTCAATGATTGGGCCTTCATCTAAATCACTCGTTACAAAGTGAGCACTTGCACCAATAATTTTTACGCCACGCTCATGTGCCTGGTGATATGGCTTAGCCCCTTTGAAACCCGGCAAGAAGGAATGATGAATGTTAATTATCTTGCCAGGCATTCGGTTACAGAAGTCGGCCGAAAGAATCTGCATGTAACGGGCAAGAACTACGAAATCAATTTTCAGGAGTTCAATCTGCTTAATGATCTCGGCTTCCTGAGTAGATTTATCGCCAGGCAAGTACATGAATTTAACGCCATGAGATTCAACAAGTTGGCGCAGATCTTCATGGTTTGAAATAACTAATGGGATTTCAACTTTAAGTTCACCAAGTTCATTCAAATAGAGTAGATCACGCAAGCAGTGGCTCTCTTTGGTAACCATAACCAGGGCACGTGGCCGCTCTGAAGTTGGGCGAATATGAAGAGCCGGGTTGTATTTAGCTAACCCTTCACTAAGTGACTTCTCGGCTGCGGCTTGACCTTGTGAAGTTTCAAAGCGAGTGCGCATAACAAAGGTATTTGTAGCCGGATCTGTGAATTGCTGATTTTCGATGATGTTTCCGCCACAGGCTAGAACTGCCGAAGTCATCGCGTGAACGATTCCTGGTTGGTCAGCACATTGCAGGGAAGCAATTAAATCCATAGCGGAAGGGTACGCGAACTTAGTGCTTAAGCGTAAATCGCTGCATCGCCTTAGGCGCCCACCAGTTACGTTCACCTAATAACCGCATCAAAGCTGGCACAAGTAAGGCGCGAATCAAGGTGGCATCGAGAATCACTGCAAAGGCAACTCCAAAGCCCATCATCTTTATCGAAGTCACACCACTAGTCACGAAAGCTGCGAAAACCACTGCCAGAAGAACTGCCGCAGCCGTGATGATTCGTGCTGAACGTTGCAGGCCAGTTGCCACTGATTCAATATTCGATTTACCAAGCAAATGTTCTTCACGAATACGCGAAAGCAAGAAGAGTTCGTAGTCCATTGACAATCCAAAGACCACGACAAAAATGAGAATGACAATTGAGGTATCAAGTGATCCGGTCACTGTGAACGAACCAACCAGCCACTGCAAGTTGCCACCTACGAAAATCCAAGTCATTACACCCATTGTTGCCGCAAGTGACAAAACGTTTAGAAGCACTGCTTTGATTGGCAAAATGATTGAACCAGTAAACACAAAAAGCAGAATCAAAACGCTAATCGCAATCCAGCCGAGAGCTAGTGGCAAGGTTTCTGCAATTCCATCTTGAGTATCTGTGTAATCAGCTGCTACTCCACCGATTAGCGTTCCAGCTGGTGCTGGTAAATCACGTAGATCATGGATCAACTGTTGTGCTTCTGGTGATCGTGGCAACATTGATTCATATGCTGTTATTCGAATATCGTTTCCGATAGTTTGCGGCTCAGCCACGGTAACTATTCCGGAGACCTTTTTAACCTCTTCGATGTAGCTTGAAATTTCATTCTCTTTGCCAGCGCCATCTAAAACAATTATGTCGATCGTGGCGATATTACTTTCAAAACGAGATTCTTGAATTGCGGTCGCTACTGCAGCGGGGTTGCTTGCTGGCAAAATTCTGGAGTCACCTTGCGAGAAGGCAATATCTTTAATTGGCGCAGTAAGAATTCCCAGAATTATTAACGAAAGTAGAACTACTGCGACTGGACGCTTCATAACTAAACGAGCAGTTTGAGCCCAGCGGCCCTCATCCTTGTGTTCAATAGCTGATTTACGAACTACGCCTTTATTCACTCTTGATCCGAGCATGGCCAGAATTGGTGGCAGACCGAATAGAGCACCAGCAACTGCGATAGCTACAACTGATACACCGGCATAGCCAAAAGATTTAAGGAAAGGTAGCGGGAAGAAGGTAAGCGATAGGAGAGTAACCAGAACGGTTAGCCCTGAATAAAAGACTGTTTTTCCAGCGCTGGCTATCGTATCTACAATTGAATCTTCAACACTCTTGCCGCGGTGCAACTCTTCGCGGAAGCGGTTAACAATTAATAATGCGTAATCGATTCCAAGGCCTAGCCCCATGCCAGTAGTTAAGTTCAGGGCGTAAACACTCACACTGGTAACTAGTGAGATTAAGTAAAGGAGAAAGAAAGCTCCCAGAATGGCTGACACACCAACGATTAGTGGCATCGCAGAAGCTGCCATAGCCCCAAAGACCATGACCAACAGAATAAAAGTCAGCGGAATCGATATTGCTTCAGCGATCTTCAAATCGTCTGCAATCTTTTTGTTAATCGCATTTCCTACGACTCCGACGCCACCTGAGTAAATAGTTAAGCCATCGCGCTCTCCATCAAAATTCTTTTGGAAGTAAGCTCCCATTTCTTGGCTTTCAGGCGTAAATGCTTCCCCGCCACCGTAAACCAAAATATATGCAGCCTTGCCATCAGAAGCGGCAAGTGTTTTTTCGCCACCGGTATTCCAATAAGAAACTACTCTGGTAACACCTGGCGCTTTTGCCATCTCTGCTTCCAGCACTTGAGCTTTTGCGGCAACGGTTGGATTAGTAATTGGAAGATTGCCGGAATCGACAACCACAACAATATTGGGGTCGGCGACATTTAAGTTTTTATTTAAGTAGTTATAAACCTGATATGAGTCGCTTTTCGGGTTTGAGTACCCACCTGAATCAAGGCGACTGAAAATCATCGTACCTACGGTGCCAGCTGTCAGAATGCTAACTATGAACAGAATGACCATTGCCTTGCGGCGGCGGACGATGACGTGACCAAGTTTCTCAAACATATGCCAACTGTACCGAAAGGACTAGACTGCCTAATTGTGAGTGAGCTATTTCCTAAGGTGACTTCAGATGAGATTGATCACGAGCAATCAATTGAAGATGCTAAACGCGATGCCGAAATTGCTGGCGATAAGCCGCCGCATCACGACGATTAAATACTTTTGAACTATTCCGACTTTGCTGCTGGTGGCGCTGGAGCCGGAGTTGGTGCGGCTGCCGGAACTGATGCGGTAGAACTCTTTGCCGAATCAGTCTTATAAAAACCTGAGCCCTTAAAAACTACGCCGACTGCGGAATAAACTTTCTTAATTTCGCCCTGACATTCCGGGCACTCTGTTAACGAGTCCTCGGTAAATGATTGAAAGGCTTCGAATTCATGGTTACACGCGGTGCAGGCATATTGATATGTTGGCATTCGATTCCTTCCTGACGAGTAGATACTAAAATTCAAGCCCATTGGCAGTAGAGGGAAGTCTAAAGAAGTGAGACGATTGAGGCTAATCGGCGCGGGACAGAAGGGCTAAATCATGAAGTTAAAGCAGTTTGTTAGCGTTCTTGCGATGCTAATTCTGATGGCAATTCCCGTAGCTAACGCTAATGAACTAGTCACTGCAGATCCAGCAAGCGGTTCGACAGTAGTGGTTTCACCTAGCGCTGTAACAATTACTACTTCGCTGCCACTTATGACCGATGGAAATAGTGTTGAAGTTACAGATCCGTCAGGTAATCGAGTCGATGATGGCACTTTAGCTATTGCCGATACTGAGGCAGTAGTTGGCTTAATTCCGCTAACTGTCGGTGGGTATTACACCGTTGCTTACACGCTACTTGCCGAGAATGAGCTACCGCTTACTGGAAATTACCGCTTTAACTTTGTCGCACCTGATTTGATTTCATCAGAATCGCCAACCCCAATTGCAGTAGAGGCCACTGAGAGTGCGCAGCCAAGTGCCGGCAGCAGCAAAGGAACAGATTTTCTAGTAATCATGTTGTTGGTTCTCTCTTTCTTCGTATTAGTCGGATTAGGAATGTACGCGCGGAAAATCTTTAACGAAAGATGAGTCAATCGCTCATCAGTGGTTTACTTACTTTTTTTAAATTCACTTCAATAACCTCTAGTTTTTTACTTGTTGGCGCACTTCTAGCAATCACTTTTTTGACCCTTGATATAAATGGAAAAGTAGCTCAAACAAATTTTCAGTTAAGAAAACTTGCGGCAATCTCAAGCTTGATTTGGATGTTTTCTAATATCGCTTTTATCGTCTTAACCTTGGCAAATATTCTAAATTCCAGCATCTCCGACGTAGTGCAGACAAATATTTTGCGCTCATTCTTAACACAAGTCCCACTTGGCCAGTATCTATTTGTCCAACTTCTGCTTTCGATCTTAATTTCAATAATCATTCCTCGATTTAACTCAATCGGCACTGGAACATTCTTATTGCTGGGCACTTTGCTGGCGATCGTAGTTCCGGTTTTTCAAAGTCACTCAGCATCAAGTGGCTCACATTTAATGGCCATTGGCTCGCTCGCAATACATGTAATTGCCCTTGCTCTATGGATCGGAGGCGTATTCGCTTTGGCATTTTTAGCCCCTGATTCCAGGGCTGCAGCTGTGCCGAGATTTAGCGTTCTAGCTCTTTGGGCCGCAATCGCAGTCGTTGTTAGCGGCAGCGCGAATGCTTTTATCCGCCTAAACTTCAAGGAAGCTTGGAGCAGTAATTACGCCAACTTAGTTTTAGCTAAAGTCTTGCTTACTGCGGGCTTGATTGCGATTGGTTATTTACATCGCAAGAATCTAAAGAATTTAGTTGAAATCAAAAGTTCGAGATTTATCAAATTAGTTTTAGTCGAAGTCGTCATTATGGTTTTTACTCTGGTTATTGGTTCACGGCTTGCTTCTAGTCAGCCACCAGAGCGCGAATCTGGTTTAACTGTCGACCGTGCGTTATCAATTGTCGGCATCAAGACACCACAACCACCAACTCTTTCGCGCATACTTTTTGGTTACGAACCAGATGCGCTAATGATTGGGTTGTTAGTCCTCGCAGTTGCGCTCTATATAAAAGGTGTAATGGTATTAACTCAGCGTGGCGATAAGTGGCCCGTTGGTCGCACTATTTCTTTCGCAATTGGAATCAGCACTATTGATTTTGCGACTAGCGGTGGGTTGGGCCTTTACGCACACTTCAGTTTCTCTTGGCACATGATTGCCCACATGACACTCGGAATGATTGCCCCTATCGCGATTGTTTTGAGTGCACCTATTACGTTGGCACTTCGCACTTTGCCGCAAGGTAGAAACTCAGAAGAACGTGGCGTTCGCGGAACTTTGCTCTCAGCTCTGCACTCGCGGTATTCGTCAATCATTGTTAATCCAGTCGGCGCACTAGTTATCTTTGATGGTTCGCTCTTTTTGCTTTATTTCACTTCACTTTTTGGCACCTTAATGAATACTCATGCCGGTCATTTATTTATGAACATTCATTTCCTATTGGCGGGCTTTCTCTTCTTCCATGTAATCATCGGAATTGATCCAAATCCAAAGCGTCCACCATTTCTGGTGCGAATTGTGACGTTATTGGCTGCGATGAGTATCCACGCATTCTTCTCGGTGGCGCTAATGTCATCATCAACTTTGATTGATTCTGGTTATTTCGCTTCCCTTCAAGTGCCATGGGTGGGCAATCTATTGGCTGATCAAAACACAGGTGGCGCAATCGGTTGGGCTATGGGCGAAATTCCAATTTTGATTGCGCTGGTTGCGACTTTCATAATGTGGACACGCGACGATGCGCGAGAAGCTCGTCGAATTGATCGCTCAGCTGCACGAATGGCGGCCATGGGGCAGCCTGATGAGTTAGCTCAATACAATACCTACCTACAAGAACTTGCTGATCGCGAACGTCGGTCTGGCAAATAAGTGATGGAGTAACAATGGACGCGCTCTTTGATCTACCAAGTGAATATAAAGATTTGCGTGCAAGCGTTCGCTCACTCGCCGAAAAAGAAATAGCACCGCACGCACAAGCTGTCGATGAAGATCACCGTTTTCCGCAAGAAGCGCTTGACGCGCTACAAAAAGCTGGCTTAGCAGCGTCACACGTTCCAACTGAATTCGGCGGCGAAGGCGCAGATGCACTTGGCGTTGCCATCATTATCGAAGAAGTCGCCCGAGTTTGCGGATCTTCCTCACTTATTCCGGCTGTTAATAAATTAGGTTCACTACCGTTAATGCTCGGTGGAAATAGAGAGCAGAAAGAACGTTGGCTAACCCAGTTAGCTAAAGGTAAAGGTTTCTCTTATTGCTTATCAGAATCAGAGGCTGGCTCAGATGCAGCATCAATGCGCACCAAAGCAGTTCAAAGTGACGATAAATGGATTCTTAATGGCAGCAAAAAATGGATTTCTAATGCGGGCTTCTCTGACTTCTATACCGTTTTAGCAACCTCCGACGCATCTCTTGGCGCTAAAGGTATTACCGCATTTGTAGTTGAAAAATCAGATCCCGGCGTATCTTTTGGAGCTCCTGAAAAAAAGATGGGTTTTAGAGGTTCACCTACTCGTGAAGTTTATTTCGACAATGTTGAACTATCTGATGATCGTCGAATTAGCGAAGTAGGTAAAGGTTTTGCACTCGCCATGAACACTCTCGATCACACTCGAATAACTATTGCGGCACAAGCACTTGGTTTAGCTCAAGGCGCACTTGATGTGGCAACAAAGTATGCACACGAACGTAAGCAATTCAATAAACCAATCTTTGATTTTCAAGCTGTGCAATTTATGTTGGCTGACATGGCCATGAGTATTGAAGCCGCCCGCTTATTAACTTATGCCGCAGCAGCTAGATCGGAGCGCAATGATGATGATCTAAAGTTCTATTCAGCATCAAGTAAATGTTTTGCGACCGACGTTGCTATGAAAGTAACTACCGATGCGGTTCAGATCTTGGGCGGATATGGTTATGTCTCGGATTACCCAGTAGAACGCATGATGCGCGATGCTAAATTAACTCAGATCTATGAGGGTACTAATCAGGTTCAACGAATCGTGATTGCGCGCAATCTTCCTAAATCTTAAAGCGCACAACTAAATCTGGTGTAGCTGCGGCATCTAATGGGATGTCATGTGGTTCGCGCGGCAATTTCTGACTAGATAACTCACCATCGTGAAGTAAGCCAATTTTCCAAGCATTAACTTTAGGTAAGAAACGATCGTAGAAACCGCCACCTTGACCCAATCGATACCCATCTGAGTCCATTCGCAATGCAGGCACCAAAACCACATCTATTGCTGCTAGATCAGTAAATGGTTCACCAATAGGTTCAGGAATTTTAGTCTTGTTATTCAGCTTTAATTCATCGCCATCCCACTGCACCCAAATCATCTCGGATCCATTGATGCAGGGAAGCAGAAGAGTTTTTCCAGCCTTGATTAGGGAGTTATTTAGCAACTTTGTCACTGGTTCGTCACCATAAGAAAGATAGCTAGCCACTACGCGGGCGCTACTGATTTCAGAAACTTCTAATAAATTGGAAAATTCAACTGGAATGAAACCGTCGCGACGTTCGAGCCGATAGCGCTTACGCAACCGCTCTTTGTCAGACTTCACAGCTTCATTCATAGTTAAATCCCTAGGAAGTATCGAGTTACAAAGTATGGTGGGATTATGTCAGAGCGCACAAAGGTAGATGAGTTTCTCACCTCACTAATTTCCATTTGTAAGCCACTTGAATCATTTGATATGCCACTGCTTGATGCTCACGGAGCAACCTTGGCTAGCGATGTTCATGCGGGCGAGCGATTGGTATTGCGCGCAGGAGCTCGAATTCGGGCTACTCAAATTGGCTTAGCCGCCTCAATCGGCTTAGATCATTTACCAACTAGGCCACACCCTCGTGTAGTAGTTCTCTCAGCTGGTCCAGATTTAGTTGAACCTGGAAAATCACTTATCGGTGATGAAGAGTATGAAACTAATTCTTGGTTGTTGACCACTGCGGTTCGTGAAACTGGTGCTATTGGTTACCGCGTTCACTCGATTCCAGATGATGAAGAAGAACTGCAACGAGTAATTGAAGATCAATTAGTGCGAGCAGATTTAATCATTATCAGCGGCGAACGTCACGATGATTCATTTGATCTGATTACTCGCACCTTATCTAAATTAGGCGAGATCACTACAGTTGATTTAGCGATTGAAGCTAGCGGCCGCCATAACTTTGGCACCATCGGTCCTGATAGGACACCTGTCGTTACGCTTCCGGGTGATCCGATTTCGGCATATATTTCATTCGAACTATTTATTCGTCCCATGATTCGTACTTTGTTAGGGGCAGCAACAATTCATCGCCCAGCGGTTAAAGCAAAGCTAGAAAAGCCAATCGCATCTACTGCCGGGCTACGTTCCTACATTCGCGCAATTCTTTCCGAAGACGGCGCTTCAGTAATGCCGCTCCCATCGCAAGATGAGCAGTCAACTCTCTCTGATGCTAATGCTTTCATTGCACTCTCCGAAAGTGATATTGAAAAAGCAATTGGTCAAGAAGTCACCGTAGTTGTACTCGAACGTCGCTACATTTAAGTAGCCGAAATGAGAGATCATCTGAGTGGTCAAACTTGGCCAATCATTCTAAAAAGTGATGAACTAACGCTTCGCCCGTTGCGACTTCGAGATCGAGCGAAATGGTTCGCAGTGCGCGCTGAAAATCGTGAGTGGCTGACCCCGTGGGAAGCGACTTTGCCAGAAGTGCCAGAACATATTGATGGCGGGGATCT
>Ga0208485_1000026_pt1 | contig 48280 bp, 61 predicted proteins | sample LakMenEpi27Jul12_FD_150707 | JGI IMG/M metagenome (GOLD analysis project Ga0208485, IMG submission 150707) | Freshwater microbial communities from Lake Mendota, WI - 17JUL2012 deep hole epilimnion (SPAdes) | ecosystem: Environmental > Aquatic > Freshwater > Lentic | place: Lake Mendota, Madison... | reverse complement strand
ATTATGAAAGATCCTGTTAAGTATGACTTTAAGCGTGAGGATGTGCAAGATAGCTTAAATGTTCTCAGCGCCTTCGAAATTCTTGCTGACCACTATACTGCTCGGGATGAACATGTGCGGATGCTAAAGGATATCCGTGATCGTATGGAAATTAAAGCACGTATTGCGAAAGGAATGTCACAATGATGGCTCAATTCTTCCAACTTTTCTCAACTGCCTTTCTAGGTCTGGCATGGTATAATGAATGGTATAGGCATGATCAGGCCAGTGCGGTTGTTAATTTGCTCTGGGGTATTGTTATGCTGCTTACTGCAATCTTTAATAGACTGGATGATAAGCGATGAAAGATCTTACTGTTCTAACTAACGAAGAACTTGAAACTGAATATGATCGTCTCTGGCGTCTCCATATGTATTATATGGCCGCAGAAGGTAATTGGTCTGCCGAAGCCAAAGAACGTGGTGAGACTGAAAAGGAATACTGGGCTCTGGTTACTGAAATGAAGAATCGTAATATGGAGTTTGAATCATGACTGATAAAGAAAAGATTGAAGCTAAAATCGCTGCTATGGAACTCTTGATGGTCCAGGGATATATCTCTCTTGCCAAATATCTTGAGTTTCTTAGGACTGTTAAGAAATGATCTATTACCATGATCTAGAAAATGGTCCCTATGGATCCCTTTCTAGGAACCATTGGTGCTGTGTCGGGGTTGTCAATTACTGCACCTTTAGTGGTGTCAGTGATTGCGAGTTGATTATAGGGTTTAAGGCGTAGACCGTCTCTAAGAGTAAGAACTGTGAATAAATAGTCTATAAAATAAGACTCTTCTGTATAGGGCGGTTATGACTATTATTGACGAAACAGTGAAGCATCGTAAGGCTATAGCAAAAAAACGTTTGCTGATCTGTCTAGAATGTGACAAATATAATGACACAACCACACAATGTAAAGAATGTGGTTGTGTCATGTTGTTTAAGACCTTTTTACCGAATTCGACATGTCCTTTAAATAAATGGGGTGCTGATACAGAAAACACCAATAAGGATAATTAAATGGCATTACCATCTTCTGGCCAAATATCGTTTTCTCAAATAGCGGCTATTGTATATGCCAATGCTGGAGCAGCGTCTGGGCTAAATGATTCTGATATCAGATATTTGTTGGAAAAGACTTCTGGACAAATAGCAATAACAGACGGTTACTCAAAACCAGCTAATAACAGTTATTCGTATACTTCTTCAGGAGCGTATTCTCTTGTTGTACCTTCATATCAATATATGAGTGCTGACGTCAGAGGTGGCGGTGGTGGAGGAAATGGAGGTTCCGGATCCGACACTTGTACTGGATGGTGTGGGCAATTCTGTTTCTTTGCATACTGCTGTAATGGACGTGGTGGTGAAGGCGGTGGTGCCGGAGGTTCTAGTTACTATCGTGTTGGTGGTATTGATGTAACAGCTTATGGTGGCTCTGGTGGTGGTGCTGGTGGCGGTTATGGCGGAGATGTAATTACTGGTGGTGGAGGCGGAGGTGGTTCTGGTGGAACTGCTTTCGGTTGTTCTGGAGGTAATGGAAGTGCTGGTGGCGGTGGTGGTCGTGTAACTGCTTCTTGGACAAAGGGTGTTAATGGTCCTGGATACGCTACAACAGCTAGCATCTACGTTGGTGGAGGTGGTGGCGGAGGCTATCATAATGGCGGCACAGGTGGCACTGGCGCAGTATACGTATCAGTTTGGAGTTAAAAATGTCAGAACAATCACTATTCATAAAACTGGATGAAAATGGTAGACCAGAGTCACATCCAATTCTAGAGCAAAACCTTGCAGATTTGATCGAAGGGTTTGATCCTACTAATCCACCAAAAGGATTTGTTAAGTTCGTTAAGGTTCCTGTTCCAGAATTACACCCATACGAAAAATATGAATATTTGGATTACGAACATAGTCCAGAACTCTCAGAGGAATATGGTCAAGAAACATGGCATGAAGTGCACCACATCCATAGAATGAACAAAGAAGAAAGAGATGAAATAATTAAAAAATACAAACGTATTAACCCAGATCTAAGCGATTGGGTTTTTGATGAAAATACTTTATCTCTTGTTCCACCAATTCCGAAACCAGAAGATGGTAAAACTTACTACTGGAATGTTGACGTAAAAGCATGGCAGGAAAGTAAACCAAACTTGTATTTTGATGAAGTTATGGATTTGGCCAAAGTTATCGGTATCGACCTTCATAGCGCTTCTGGTGGAAAGCCAGATGTCCCAGACGAACAATTGATGAAGAAGTTGGTTGGAATGATTACAATAGGAAAGTAATCTGTGAATTCTGCTTATAATATTTTAGGACATATTGACCCTAAATCGTTGATCGATAAAACCAATTACATATTAAATAAGGGCTGGGAAAGTTATTGCTACGATCCTGGCCCTCCTTGGAATGAGATGAATAAAATCCAATCATTGGATATGATCTTTCTGTTCACACTTCCTGAGAAACAAAATATAATACTTCAGAATACTATTGTTAACAAACAGCTGTTAATACTTTTTGAGTATGAAATCGATAAGATTACAGAAATATTCAATCGTCATTATTCTAATAAACAGATAAAAAGAATTACCCTCAATAATATGAAAGCTCATAGCGTTATTCCCGAGCACATAGATTATATGTATCATTATGAAAACACAATTCGTATTCATATTCCCATTTTTACAAACGAAAATGTTATTTTTAAGTTTCCCTCTGTTAACGAATCTCTGAATATGAAAGTTGGAGATCTCGTCGAATTCAATAATAACATACCTCACTCTGGTAGAAACGATTCCGATCAAAACCGTATTCATCTAATAATTGATTACGGAGAAAAAGACGATCTTTATTATGGAGATGTTGAGTATGATTGGAAAAAATATATTTGAAATTTCTCAAAAACTATAGTATGATTGGTTATCTTTCTTGAAGGAGAAATAATATGGCTTATGTAGAAGTTAGTATGACCGAATTCGACGATAATGATCTGGTTGATGAGCTCCAGGATCGTGGTTATACGGTCATTCGTGGTGAGCTTGGTGACGTCCATGAGTTAAAAGAACTGTATAAAGATTACAAGGCATATGGCTTTACTGAGAAGTTCCAGGCTCTTCTTGAAGACTTTTTCGAAGATATTGACCTGTAATGGAGGAAGAATTGCTAAACGATCCAAGGTTCCATCGTTGGATGTTCCGTATTAATGTATTCTTTCTGACAACCAATGCATTTTTCATGCTTGTGTTACCAGAATCAACTATTAACTTCGTATGTGCAATGATTGCTCTTTGTGGAGCAATGAGTTCGCATATTATGGTCCAGCGCCTCGAGGAATAAATATGATATATTCAATGGAGGCAGTGAATGGATTATACGTATACCGTATCTGGTCGAGCTAAATTACCAAATCAACATATAAGTGATTTCCTTTCAAAAGGATTTCCAGATATTGAATTGAATAGAATCGATTCAGTATTTGCATTCTCAGATTTTCCGTGCAGAATATACGGTGGCAGACCTTATCTAGAAAATTCACCAGAATTGGTAGAACAAGATATACAGTGGATGTATAATCAAGGAATTGGTTATCGCATTCCGCTGACTTCCTCGTTGGTTACAGAAGACCTTTATAAAGAAGCCATTCCGTTTCTTGAAAAATATCATCGTGAAGGCAATTCAATCATTTGTGTTAAAAATAATTTGGCCAAATGGATACGAAGAGATTTTCCTCTCTATAAACTAGAAGCATCAGTCATTAAAGAAATTTCAGACGTTTACACTCTACACAAATCTCTGGAATTATATGATACTGTTGTTCCTCTACCAGCAGCATTTAATACTAATTTAGAATTGCTTTCTTCCTTAGATAAGGAAGTTAGACAGCGACTTAGATTGTTTCTAGTTACTGGATGCGCATTTACATGTCCAGCTAAATTGTGTTATGGGTTTTTCTCTAAGTTTAATAGAGGGGACAAAGGTATTCGATACGAATGTTCACAAAAAGACCCTAAGTATGACTACAATTATGATGGGGTTAATCATACCTGGGAAAAAGAACCATTCATGGAACTAGGTATCAATAAGTTTAAATTATTAAGAGATCATAAACCTGCTGAAATTTATTTCGGTAAACAAAAAGATAATGAAACCAAACCAACAGTGAAGATAAGTGCTTACTAATGTTTACATTTTTTCACAAAACTCCAGTAATTCATTTAGATTGTTTCACAAGCGATGGGAATGTCAACAAATATACTCCCATTGTGAATGCTTCATTAACTAAACCTGAATGGTTTAACAATATTCCAATTCCAGAAACTCCGGTCGATTTAGATTTTGATAATCTAGAATCAAGACATAGAAATTTAAGGTCTTGTTATGGATTTTTAGAATTCTATAAGAAAGGCGTTGTGATTGAATCATGGTGTGATATGGGGTTTAAGACTGACGTAAACAACTTTCAGTGTTTTTTCTCTTCACCACCTGATCCAGTTTCTCACAACCCTGAACAATACGGAAATGCATTTTCAAAATATTTCAATTTAAAGATGAGATCTCCATGGTTGTTTAATTGTAAAGAAAACATAAATTTTCTATTTGTTGGAGCGGAATGGGCTCTTGGTGAATATGATATAAAAGTTTTACCAGGCGTTGTTAATTTTAATTTGGCTTCTTCTGGCAATTTCTTTATTATGGTTCCTAGAAAACAAGATCAGTATATAATTCCTATAGGTACGCCTATGGTGCATGTCATACCACTTAGTGAAAAGAAACTCAAACATAAAGTTCATCTATTAACTAAGGGCGAATATCAGAAAAAGGTCAACTCCCCAGCATATAGTTTCTATGGATGGAGAAAAATCAAAACCATCTTAAAAAGAAATGAAAAACGAGGGTGTCCATTCAGCGGTGAATAAAAATGTTTAGATTTGATCAACTTCGAGCAGCGCATTTAGAGATTACTAGTAATTGTCAGGCTGCATGTCCAATGTGCGCCAGAAATATTAATGGTGAAATTGTAAATCCTGGCTTGCCTATTATTTCTTGGAAATTTGAAGATTATAGAAGAATTCTCAATGAAGACGTTTTAAAACAGATGGAATTTCTTAGGTTCTCTGGAAATTATGGAGACCCTATGTTAAACGACGATCTAATTGATATGATCGAATATACTTCATTTGTCAATCCAAAGATTAATATAAGAATCCATACAAATGGTGGTGCCCGTAAACCAGAGTGGTGGGCTCAATTAGCCAAAGTTATGCCAAAGGTTAGCGACGTTTATTTCGCAATTGATGGACTAGAGGACACTCACCATCTACATCGTATCGGAACAAAATACGAAACAATTATACGTAATGCTAAATCTTTCATAGAAGCTGGCGGAAACGCTGTATGGGTGTTTCTATCGTTTAAACATAACGAACATCAAGAACAAGAATGTGAGAAAATAGCCAAAGAATTAGGATTTGCTAGATTTGTCGCCAGAAAAACTCTAAGGTTTTTTAACACCAAGAAAATGAAAGTAGTAGATAAACAAGGAAATGTTACGCATTATCTAGAACCTTCTTCCTCCGATCAAGACATGAAATATCTTGATTTTGAGTTCAGTGATAGATATAATGACTACATCGATAGATCTGTTATTAATTGTCCTGTTCTCCAGAACAAAGAAGTATATATTGATGCTTGGCAGAAAATGTTCCCATGTTGTTATATTGGAGTTGGCGCTAAATTTCCAGTAAAGAAATTACCAAATAACGATGATCGTGACTCTAGATTTATTAATATGATTAGAGAAATAGATAATCAAAAGTTAAAGTTTATTGAAAGAATTGAGAAAAATTTTGGAAATGACTTGAGGGTTAAATCCTTAAAAGATGTTTTGGATGGCTATGAGTGGCAATCTATTGATTGGCATAAAGAATATTGGGGAGAAGAAAAATTGAAAGTTTGCGCCCGAACTTGTGGCGAGAACGTTCCTGTATCCAAACCAAACGAACAGTATTATAAAGTTTCAATTTTAAAATCAGTTAATGAAGAATACGATTCCGACACTAATGGCGTTGAAGAAACTAGACGTAGCCGTAAAAGTTCTATAGATTATAAAGGAAATTAAATGACTAAGAAAATTGATAAGATTGTCATCGTTGGTGGTGGTTCAGCTGGATGGATGGCTGCAGCCACTTTGATCAAAGTTTTTCCTAATAAAAATATTACTCTAATTGAATCGCCAAATATTCCAACTGTTGGTGTTGGAGAGTCAACATTAGGTTTTATTAATTCTTGGTTAAAACTTCTTGAGATCGAAGACAAAGATTTCATGAAAATTACAGATGCAACGTATAAACTTTCTATTAGATTCGAGGACTTTTATAAAAAAGGCGCTGGAGCGTTTCATTATCCGTTTGGTTCTACCAATACTGATGGTAATGTTGCTGTATTAAATGATTGGTATTTTAAAAAGTTCCTTTACCCAGAAACGCCTAATAGTGATTATGCAGATTGTATGTGTCCAATCATGGCGTTGGTTAATGAAAATAAAATTTTTGAAAACTCAGAAGGTGTATTACCAAACTTCAATTTCAGAAAAGACACAGCTTATCATTTTAATGCTGTCAAGTTTGCTAATTGGTTAAGAACAGAATACGCTATTCCACGTGGTGTTAAGAATATACTAGCTGAAGTAAAGATGGTTGATTTTGATGATGAGAACGGTATCAACTTTCTTCAGCTAGATAATGGCGAAAAAGTCACCGCCGATTTGTTCATTGATTGCACTGGTTTCAAATCTATTCTTTTAGCTGGAGCTCTAAACGAACCGTTCATTTCTATGAGCGATATTCTACCAAACAATTCTGCTTGGGCTGCTCAGATTCCTTATGTTGATAAGCGTAAGGAAATGATTACATATACCAACTGCCACGCTATTAATAATGGTTGGGTGTGGACAATCCCATTGTGGAATCGTTTGGGAACAGGATATGTTTATTCAGACAAATACATCAGTGATGAAGATGCTCTAGAAGAGTTTAAACAATATCTCCGTAGCACTGGTCATTTTGATGACGAGATGGATTTTAATAACCAAGGAATTAAATTTAAGAATATCAAATCACGTGTTGGTATCCACGAGCGCATTTGGGTCAAGAACGTAGCAGCTATTGGATTGTCTGCGGGATTCATTGAGCCGCTTGAGAGTAATGGACTTCTTAGCATTCATGAATTTTTGATGAGAATGATTCGTATTCTTGGTAGAGATTCAGAAGGTTATGTGAGCCAGTGGGACATTGACGTTTATAATTATGCTTGTAGAAGATACTTCAAGGCTTTTGCAGATTTCGTTGCATTACACTACGCTTTGTCTCACAGAGACGATACTCCATATTGGAGAGATATCGGTAAAAGAGACTTTGGATCAATAACAAAGAAGGTAGACACAAGCGAAGTAAGTGGTTTTACTAGGGCTGCAGACGCTAGAATGGAAAATTATGGTTTTACTGGTTTGGGCGGTATACCATTTATTTCTTCTGGTATGAATTATTTTCCAACTGATAACAATTCTTTGTATGCGTATAATGATATATGCAAAGAAGAGTGGAAAGAAAAATATAAATTAGCTGCTGATAACCTAGATAAGAAAAAGGCTGAGTGGAAGGAAATAGTCAAAGATTGTCCTACAATGTATGATTATCTAAAAGAACATATCCACGGTACAGACTGATGAAAATACTTGTGACTGGACTTCCTGGAAGCGGGAAGACCACATTTGCTAACAAATTGTTTGATGTCCTTAACGATAAAAACGAATTAGTCGCTTTATACAATGGCGATGAGATGAGAGAATTCTACGATGATTGGGATTTCTCAGACATCGGTAGATTTCGTCAGTTGTGTCGTATGACCCAGAATGCTGAGATTTGTTGTAAGAATGATATTATTGCTATTTGTGATTTTGTTTGTCCAAGAAATCTGTATAGAAGTTTCTTCCAACCAGACATAACTATCTGGATGGATACTATCAAAGAAGGTAGATACGAAGACACCAACAAGATATTTGAAGAGCCAGATAAATACGAGATACGTATTACGAAATTTGATCAAGACGACATTGAAAATGTATTAAGGTTGATAGATGCTAAAAGACATATATGTGATTGATAATGTCTTTCTTTATCCTGATGAGATTGTTAAGTGGGCGAACACTTTAAAATTTTTTCAGAATGATACTCAGAAATTTAATGATGAAAGAAGAACATATTGGAAAGGTAAAAGAACATACCCTTTACACAAAACTTCTTTAGAAAATAAAGAAAAAACTGATCTTCTGGTACATGACATTTTTAATGGTTGTTTCTTAGGAGCATATGATAAATTCTCATATAATTACAATTGGGAAGGGACTTTTTACTTCCATAGATTAGATAAAGATTGTATTTTTGAGAATTCTTGGATACACACAGACGCTAGATGTATATATGCGGGAGTGGTATATCTTAATAAAAATCCTCCTTTGAATAGCGGAACGATGATATTTAAAGACGATAATAAAGTAGAGTATATTGAAAACATCTATAATAGATTAGTCTTGTATAAATCTAAATTTAATCATAGTGCTATGTGTGGTTTCGGAGAAAATGAAAATTCAAGATTGACTTTTACTGCGTTTTTTAATAAAATTGATATGACGGTCAAAAGCGACGACGTGTTAATGCTGCCGTAGCTCAGTTGGTAGAGCAGTTGATTAGTAATCATCAGGTCGGGAGTTCGAATCTCTCCGGCAGCACCACTAAAAGGATATATTGTGAAGAAACCAACAAAATACAACCAATCTAATTTGTTTGAGTTTAAACCAGATGATACTATCACAGTTAAAGACATAATTGAATTGTCAGAATTGATTCGTATAGGAGTTTGTGGATCTACATTATCTAATGCTTCTCCTGAACTGAAAAAGTATTTTGTGCAAATTAAAAATGAGGTAAAATAATTATGCAAGAATATGTTGTTAATACGTTTCCTAATTACGGATTCATTCAGTCAGAGTTTTCTGATGGAGATCTAGCTCCGATTAAGAATGAAATTTTAGAATTACCGGATGTAAAAGAAGAACTAAGATCTACTGGAAGAAGAGTAATCCAAAAAGATTACTATCTCGAAAGAACAAAGCATCATGCAGAAAAGTTATTGCTGCCATACGTTTCCGCTTATCTTAACACGTTTGGCTACGAGAAAGAAATCAATTACCTAACGAATGGAGCGCCATTGGTTTTGGACACTTTGATGGCTAATTTTCTCGATAGACATGAATGTAATCTCCCACATAAACATGATGGTATCTTTTCGTTCATTATTTGGATGAATTTAGGTATTAAGGCTCCTCCTTCTTTTGTCAAACCAACAGAAGAAATGACTTCTAATTTCTCGTTATATTATACAGATGTTTTGGGGCGTCCGAAGGAATATATTATTCCTGTTAATGAAGATTGGGAAAATAATTTTATCTTATTTCCTTGTGAAATGCAACATGGCGTTAGACCTTGTTTTGCGAATGATACATATAGAACAAGTATTACAGGAACGTTTAAGTTTCAAGTCTAATGCGAAACATCTTCGTCGATGAGGAATTCTTTTCACAAGAAGAAATGGTTCTTCTCGACGAAGAATTCAAAAAATATAATTGGGAATTGGTGGGCTCATCAGTGCCTGAGATCCCAGAGCCTACTTACCATTGGGATAAAACCCTGCCTTCAGAAATAATAGAAAATCTATTCAAATCAAAAATACAAAAGTTTTTAAACAAACAAATAGAAACTATTAAGATATACGCTAATGGTAACACTCATGGTCAATGTGGTCATCCTCATGTTGATGTGTTAGAAAATGCAGAGGGCGAGTATTATACTTTGGTGTATTATTACCATAAGAACTGGAAGCCAGAATACGGTGGGCATTTAATTCTTATGGAATATGGCGGAAAGATTATAGAAAACATCTTTCCAAAAAGCAATTCGGCAGTATTGTTTGATTCTAAAATGCCGCATTGTCCACTCGAACCCACGGTTCATTGTAAATCTATGAGGATAAGTATTGCTTACAAGTTCCGTGTATTAGGAGATTTATTATGAAGTTAGTTGCAGCGATTGTATTCATGTGCGTTAGTGGTGTTTGCCAAGAACAACATGTAGAGATTGAACCGAAGGCTTGTCATATTGGCACCCTTCATGGTAAAGTAATGGGTGTCGAAGCTAAATTCGGCGTTAAGTGTCAAGGATGATCGAATATGTTCCAGTTATTCTTATTTGTAACTCTCTACTCTCTCCTGTGGAATGTAAAGAAGGCGGAAGAGACACGACGATTGTTATGGGAGAGATCAAAAACACGCCGATGTCATGCATCCAGGAATCTTATGAGCGAGCCGCAAAACTTGCCTTTTCGCCAAAAATAGGCGATAATTATTATATTAAAGTGAGATGTGTCGCCAAAGACACTAAGGAGTTCGGGCGATGACTGCAGAGGTTATTCCTTTTCCTAAATCTAAAAAAGAACTAGAACTACAGGCAATGAAAGAGTATGTCGATAAAGCAAAACTTGTTATTGCTAGACATATTGCAGAAGATCTTAAATTTTATTCTGGCCCCAACATTCATGGTGTGCCTGTTGAGGAACCAAAAACGAGACAAGATTTCTTAGAACTATGTAAACAGTTCTTAGATATAGACGATTATCAAGATATTCTTTGCGGTATTATGGACAAAGAGCATTATGATGCACTTGAACCCCAGTTATGCAAAGTAATAGATTCTTATTTCTCTTTTAAGAAGTAACAGGAGGGTTCATGTTTATTGATGACAAGATTAGTTATTATGCAGTCAACGAGGCTTATTGTCTTTTGAGTGCATATCTAAGAGAAGAAAGAATCGCTGCTAATTATAACAGCGAAGAAATTAAAGAAGCTGTTGAATTTCTGGCTGGTGTCTTAAAGCATCCAGAAAATTTTAAAGATGTAGATCGTAAATCCGCTAAAAAAGAAGAGCAGCCCGTAGAGGAGTAAAAGATGAACGACTGGCAATATACTAATCAGTTCTTCGAAGAAGGTAAACTACATTACACTAACGGCGGATCTGTTGACGATTGCCCTTACGATTATCTTTCTGTCGATCAGGAGGATGAGAAACTAGTTCAAAACGAGCTTTATAGACAAAAAGAGTGGCTAGAAGGGTTTAGATTCCAATATAAAGATACTCTTGACAAAGCTCTTATTATCTCCTCTGCGGTCTAAAAAAAGAGTTTGACTTTTTTAAAAGATAGAGCTATACTATGTTTATGGTTGATGTGAAGGAGATCTAAAATGGCTCATATGATTGAAGAGATTGATGGCGTTGCTCAGATGGCTTATGCTGGCGACGTTCCGTGGCACGGTCTTGGTGTTAAGGTTCCTGCGGATCTTACGCCCGAACAGATGCTCGAGGCTGCTGGTCTGAATTGGGAAGTCCGCAAGTATCCTACGTTTGCTATTCTTGATGATAACGATCCGGACAGTGTGATTGAGACGAAACAGTCTGCTCTTGTTCGTAGTAAGGACAAGAAATTGCTTGACGTTGTTTCTGACGACTGGAATCCTGTCCAGAATGCCGAGGCGTTTGACTTCTTCAATGAATTCGTTATGGCTGGTGATATGGAGATGCATACTGCTGGCTCTCTGAAGGATGGTCAGATCGTTTGGGGTTTGGCTAAGGTTAAGGAGTCGTTTGAGCTCTTTAAGGGAGATCAGATTGACTCTTATCTACTCTTTTCTAATTTTCATAAGTATGGTTTTTCTACTGACGTGCGCTTCACTCCCATTCGTGTTGTGTGCAATAATACTCTTACACTTTCTCTCTCGTCGACTGTAGAGCGTATGGTCAAGATTTCCCACCGTAAGCAGTTTAATCCTGCTAATGTGAAGGATATGCTTGGCATTGCTACCGACAAGTTGCAGAAGTATAAGGAGATGGCTCAGTTCCTTGGTTCTAAGAAGGCTAAGACTGAATCTATCGTTGAATACTTTGAACGTGTGTTTCCTCTTAATACGAAGAATCCAGAAGAAGGTAAGCGTTCGAAGAATGCTGATATTGCTCTGAGCATTATCAATACTCAGCCTGGACATGAATACGCCGAGGGAACTTGGTGGCAACCGTTCAACGCTGTTACTTTCATGACTGATCACGTGATTGGTCGTTCGGCTGATTCTCGTATCCAGTCTGCTTGGTATGGATACAACAAGAATCTGAAGACTAAGGCTCTTGAGCTCGCTGTCGAAATGGCAGAAGCAGCTTGACTTTTTATAAAAACTAGGGTACAATATATGTAACCTTGGAGGATAATATGGCTCGTCGCCCTGCTCTTGTTAAACGTAAACCAAAAACTATTCGTGTTACGAAGTCGGAGGCTTACATTGTTAATAAGAAGCATCTGGGCGACGAGCCTAATTTTACAAAGCCTCTGTCAAAAACTGATTACATCAATGCTTTGAATTGGTATAACTACATGTGCACCAATTCAGAAGCCAAAGAGTATATTGTTACCTATCTTAAAAATCTAGGACGTGTTAATGACGCCAAGAAAATCAAATCTGTTCCAGATAATCTTATACCTACTACTGTTGCTTGGGTTTGTCGTCTCTTATCTCGAGGGTTTACGTTACCTACTGATACACAAGATTATATAAACGATCGTATCAAAGAAACATATAAATATGTTCAGGAGACTAAGGAAGAAGATAGTAAGCCAGTAGTTTCCATTCAAGACCGTATGCGTGAGCGTACACATGACATTCTTGGCGAAATTGAGGGTATGATAGACGATTACATCTACGACAATGTAGAGTTTTCTTTGTATGAATGGCTGCAGTCGAATAACATTCCTGCCGCCTACGCTACTTCTATCATCTCTAAATTTACCCCAGTATTAGATGAATTGCTTGAGGCATATGAGGGTAAAGATGAACAACTCAAAGAGGGATATCGCCACCTCAAAAAAGCTGAAATCAAGAATCTTGTATCGTTCTACAACACGCTTATCGAGGATGCGGAGAGATATTCTTCGAACACAAAGAAAATTAAAAAGACTCGCAAGCCAAGAGCAGTGTCGGTCGAAAAGAAAATCAAAAATCTCAAGTACCAGAAGGAAGATGCAACTTACAAGATTGCATCAGTATCTCCGGAGAAAGTCATCGGCGCAATGGAGCTCTGGACTTTCAATACAAAGTATAAGACGATTACGAGGCTTACAGCGATTGATCGTGGTGGGCTCCAGGTCAAGGGCACTAGCATTACGAACTATTGCGAATCTAATTCTATTACCAGGTCTGTGGGACGGAAAGATCCAAATGAGTTTCTCAAGCGCATACTCGAGGGTGGCAAACTTGTCCTACGAAAAGTCTTTGATGAGATCAAGACGGAGAAGCCTCTTGCGTATCGTATCAACGAAAACACGATTTTGTTAAGGGTGGTGACATGACAAAACTATTAGTATGGGGAACGTTTATTTTTATGGTTGGCATCTTTGTTAGCTATAATGATAATTTCGTAAAAAAGTGTAATGATGCTGGTGGTATGTCAGCACTGACTCTTAGTAGTGCAGTTTGTTTGCACCCATCAGCAGTTATGAGGCTAGATAAGTAGCATGAATGAATTGAAGGATCAAAATGCGATTGACGTTAACATGCTAATTAAGTATGTTATGTGGTCTAGAGATAAGGTTGCTGGTGGTGTTAGTAAAGAAAATGCAATCCAGTCTTTGTCTAGACTAATAGACTATGATATTAACCTGATGAAATCTATATCTGGAGTTGACAATGAGCAGAACTAAAGAAAGTTTGATTGCTATTTTTTTCTTTGCGCTAGGGTTTATGGTTGTCCATAATATGGCCAAGGCGGAAGATTTAAAATGCTATCCTAATGCAGAGATGATGAAGATGATCGACGAGAAGGCGTTGGTTACTCTTTATAATGGCGAAAAGAATGGTAAGATTAACGAAGCAATGATGTCTAAGGATCGTCATCTGTATATCGTTGAATATGATAAGGCTTCGGATGGCAATGCGCTGAAGGCAAAGCAATATTGCGTTACCGGTATTCTAAACGATGTAACATTTAATGACTCAGCTATTGAGTTTCTCTCGAATCTACTTGAAAAGTATAAAGGACAAAAGACATGAGTATTCTAGGACCAGATGGCGCTGTCGCCGCTAGTGGACTTCCAGTGGGAGGATTAAATAAAAAGAATCCAATCGTTGATTTGCGAATGGTTGTATTTCAGAAGATGATGGTTCACCCACAGACCAAGGAAATGGTAATGGTTCCTATGCAGGATATCCAGTATCAGCGTCAAGGTTCTGATGAGTGGTTTTCAATAAACGGTGTTCAGTTGGAAAATCATGAACCTAATATAGAAGGTGGTGTAGGAGAGTAACGTGTCAGATAGATGGTCAGTTATCGGTCAAGTTTATAACGAAGAAACCGATCAATTATCTCAGTATATTATACAGAAAACAGGTATTGAACCGAAATACTTTGCTATGTATTCTACCATGGCCGCATTCATCAGGCATGCTGGTATCGACGAAGCTCGTCCAGTAGCCTTTCGAAATGGTCATTATATCGGGACTCTAGATGATATAAAAAGGATCTTAGGATGAAGAAAGTATATCTATCAATTGCATTGGTGTTTCTTAGTTTGGGCGTCACTGGTTGTAATGAGTTGGCGACCATCGGTAAGTGCATTGTACGGGACAGTTCTAATAGACCGTGCCACTAAAGAACCACCTGTTCCTTTAATAGAGGAATTTGAAAACGAGATACAAACTCAATGAAAGTTAAAAGTATTATGATTGTGGGCGGCGGATCATCTGGTTGGATGACTGCTGCCCTTTTGTCTAAAAATGTACCTAATGTTAACATTACTCTGATAGAGTCCACAAACGTTCCAATTATTGGCGTTGGAGAATCAAGTTTAGTAAACATCAATAGGTTTATGAAACCATTTGGTATCCCAGAACAAATTTGGATGCCAAAGTGTGACGCTGTTTATAAAACAACCATTAGGCTAACAGACTTTTATCAGAAGGGTAAAAGTTTTTATGATTTGACTAAGGGGATTACGCCTCCAGTCCCTATGAGAGATATTAAATTATTCTATAACCTTTGTCATCAATATCCAGATTTATTCCAGCCTTTTGATTTTCCTGAATTTTTTGATGACAACTATCATATGGTTCTTCAAAACAAATATACTGACAAACCAGGACCAATGAAATGGAATCCTAATATAGAAAAAGCGTATCATTTCGACGCTTATAAATTTGGATTGATGTTAAAAGACCTTGTCGCTATTCCGAACGGTGTTAAACATATCATCGATGACATTTATGCTATTCGGACTGATGACAATGGTATCACATGTTTAGAGACTAATGAGAATGGACCACTAACTGCAGATCTTTATATTGACTGTTCTGGGTTTAGATCTATTCTATTAGAACAAGGGTTGAAAATAGGATTAATAGATTTTTCAGAAGTTCTTGTAAACGATAGAGCGATTGCGACCAATATTCCTTACGAATGTAAAAAAGAAGAAATGGTTAGTTTCACAGATTGTGTAGCGTTAGATAGTGGATGGGAGTGGAATATTCCAATTTGGGATAGAATTGGTTCTGGCTATGTTTATAGCAGTAATCATACCAACGAAGAATCGGCTAAAGAGGAACTACGTGAAAGTATAAGAAAAAGATATGGTTCAAGGGCGGACGGTTTAGAATTTCGTTCTATGAAATTCACTCCAGGAGTTAGAAAGGCTCCTTGGTATAAAAATGTTATTGCAGTTGGGCTTTCTTGTGCGTTCATTGGACCTCTGAGATCTACAGGGTTATTTTTGACTCAATCTATGATTGAGAATATTGCTCGTATCCTCCTTAATACGGATTGTCATGTAAAAAACTTTGATAGAGAATATTATAACCATTACGTAATTAAAGAAGCCTCAGAAGCCAAAGATTGGGTAACAGCGCAATATTTTCTCTCTCAAAGAGAAGATTCTCCTTATTGGAAGCATAGAACCAATGCTATGAATCATAACCATGAAGGGGATTATTTTAGTAAATTGTTTAGAGATCTTTATGATCAAAACCAATCAACTGATCCAGAAAAATTGAAAATGAAAGAAGGCAACTTTAGTTATCATAGAGTTCTGGCGGCAGGTAATTACAGTTTTGTTACTAAGATGGATCATAATATCGATATGAAACGAAACCCAAAATTAGCTAATGAGTTACATGATATCAAATATAGTTGGCTTAATCATCAAGCAGCGTTGAAACAATACATTAAAACTCTTCCCAATCACTACGAATACCTTAGAGATAACATTTATAAATAAAGTTTGCCGAGGTCGTTGAGAGACGAAACATAGGTTTCTTGGACGTGGGGGCAGTTCCCACCGCCTCCACCATAGATACATCAGCCACCGAGGTCGTTTGTGTGGTCTTATATCGTGCTAGCCGATGGGATATGATAATCGGTGTATCTTTGATGGGGGCGATTCAGGTTCGACAGGATTCAGTAAGGTCGTAAGGAGACCAAAGGCGAAACGTAGATGCAAACGATAATGATGCATCATTTGGAGCTTATGCACTAGCTGCATGATCCATTGGGGTTCGCAAGTTGTCCCTAGAAACAGAAACAACTTGCCTTTTCAATTCTGCTAGGTTATAATACTAATAATGGTTCCGTAGCTCAGCTGGATAGAGCAGGGGATTTCTACTCCCAAGGTCGAGGGTTCGAATCCTTCCGGGACCGCCATTCTAACTGGAGTATATTATGGCACGTCATTATGGTCATGAAGATTATGGTATTGGCTATTATCTTACGCTAATCGCAATCTGGCTCGTTTTTGCCGTAGGTTGGGTGATGAACATTATCTCAATCTGGAACACAATGGATAATCCAATTACAGCTAAGTTCATTCTTCGCTGTATTGGTGTTTTCGTTGGCCCTATTGGCGCTATTCTTGGGTATCTTTCATGATAAACGATAGAGTTGCTAACATAGCAGGAGTTATACTTATGGTTGTTGGAGTTTTATTGGTTCTTGTATCTATGTTCTTCTCTACTCCAGTAAAAGCAGATTACGATATTATTGTTTCGAAACGTCATCAGACTATGACAGTTCTTCAAGATGGAGAGTTAATTGACCAATGGCCTGTCTCTACTGCCCGTAAAGGGTATTATACTCCTACGGGATCGTTTCATCCATATTCTTACCAGCTTATGCACTACAGTAAGAAATACGATAACGCTCCTATGCCAAATTCTATTTTCTTTTCTGGAGGATATGCTATCCATGCTACTCCTCATGTTGGTGCTCTTGGGCGTCCTGCTTCTCACGGCTGCGTTCGTCTATCTCCCACTAATTCTGCTACTCTCTATAAAATGACCAAAGGTGAATATACGACGATCACAATTAAGGACTAACTCTATGGACACAATCAAAGAGAATTATTCGTATTCACATGCCAGCACTATACTCTGGTCTCTGCAGCAGGAACTGAATAGACATAAGGCTCGAAGATTTAATGATAACCATGTAGAAGAGTACCTTACTCGTCGGATCGCCGAACTGAAGGAACACGAAAAACAATGCTTAAAAATTCAGGCTTCGTAGAGGAAGTAGAAAAGCTCTGTCGAGAAAAGAACATCGAATATATCGACGCCGTGGTTTTCTGGTGCGAAAAGAACAATCTGGAGATCGAGACGGCTGCATACTGGATTAAAAAGGATCCAGCTATGAGAGCTAAAATCCAGGCAGAAGCCGAGAATTTGAATATTCTTAAGCGTGGAGCACGCCTTCCGATATAAATACAGGGTTAAACCATTGTTGGAGGCTAATATGCACATTAAAACAATTGGTAAACCCTCGCATATATCTCTGCCTATGGTGAAAAAAGCGGCGAATTTCTACGGAAAATATCTTATTGGAGGGGGTAAACTTTTTAATAATATAAAGTTGACACTTCAGTTCGAAAAAATGGATTCAGCCGAGGGCGATTACGCCTATTGCGACTGGACTGATGACCATCATCATACCAGAGAATTCGTAATAGGTATTGACAGAGCTCTTAATAAAAAAGAGACTTTGCTCGCCCTAGCCCATGAAATGGTCCACCTCAAGCAATACGCCAAAGGTGAAATGAAAGACATTTGGCGACCAACCAGAATGGTCAAGTGGCAAGGCGAGAGATATCTTCACGAACAAATGGATTATTGGGAACAGCCTTGGGAGATCGAGGCTTATGGACGTGAAAAAGGACTTTATTTCAAGTTCTTAAATTATTTAAGAGATGGTGAGCCAGAGTTAAAATGTCAGCCTTCGAAGCGTATCAAAATTATGTCGCCCTCAAAAACCACTTTACCAAAAGCGACTACGACTACATTAAATACAACGGCAAAACCGGATTAAAACCAGCTTCATTTGCCAAACGTAAAGATAAGGTGTTTTTTGAAAAACTTGCTAAGAATGAAAATGTATGCGAGTTTCTTGTTGCTAATTTTAGTGTTAATCCAAAATTATGGATACGTGATCTCGCTTATTCCGAAGTAGCCCAAGAAACGTATCTTCAATGGAAGAAGCGTAATCAGTCTCTATCGTATGTTTTCAAACAAGAGACTAACAAACATCTCTGCAAGCCTTTCAATTACAATTTTGTATGTAAGCCAAACGAACATCCAATTCTATTGAAGCTGTATCTTAGAAATGCATTGTGTTTAGAAACATTTTGTATATTGTTGGAGTTAACAGAAGCCCTTCCATATTTCGATAAGAAAATGGAATACGATCTTATCTGGGACGAAATTTCTCTGAAGGTTAAAAAGTATACTCCTTTCATAAAATATGATAAAGACAAGTTCCGAAAAATCATCTTAGAATTTTACGACGAATAAATAATGTTTTATGATGTTTTTCTTGTGGGATACTTAAAACACATCTTATAGGAGAAAAAGATGACTAAAGAAGATCTAATCGACTCAATGGAATTGATTGTTAAAGCTAACAAACCCAAACTAGCGGCTGAATTGATTTGGGTTCTTTGGATGGATCACAATAATTACAGAATCATTAAAGATAAAGTAGTTCACGTAGATACAGACAAAGAAATTTCAGTTTAATATACAGGGACTTCGGTCCCTGTTTCTTTGGAATGTATAATGTTTTATAAAATCAATAAATTTAAAGAACACAAATTAGTTAAAGATAAAGTTCTTGATCTTATTAAGAGTAGTGTTGGTGAATCTAGTGGCGATATTACCAGAACAGATTGGTATGTAGGTAAAGGAATCCAGAAAGAATATTTTCGGTTTCTTTTGCCTTATATTGGCCCATATATCGAGGATGTCGTCAGAGAACTAGGGCATAAAGAGTGTCAAATAGAAACGTATTGGTTTCAACAATACGAACATAATAGCGAGCATCCTTGGCATACACATCCTCTTTGTGGATGGTCTAATGTATATTATTTGGAATTCCCAGAAGATGGTCCTCCCATCGAAATTAAAATGCCATTCAGCGACGAAATCATTATCCCGAAATTGGAAGAAGGTGATATACTTACCTTCCCATCGAATTTCTTTCATAGAAGTCCAATCAATAATTCTATGAAAAGAAAGACTGTAGTAACTTACGATTTGACAAACCTAAAATAGAACTTGACAAAAATAAGCTATTGCAGTAAACTAAATATATTGGGCGTTATACGTAGCCCATACAATTGTTATACATCGTAATACGGAGAAATATACATGGTAGATTTTAAGTCCCTCAAAGCCGCTTCAGGCAAGAAATCCCTCGAATCACTAACAGCCGAACTCAATAAGCTATCTGGCGGAGAAGGTAAGTCTTCAGACGATCGTTTCTGGTCGCCAACAGTCGATAAGGCTGGTAATGGTTATGCTGTTATTCGTTTCCTTCCTCCGCCAGAGAACGAAGATGTTCCGTTCGTTCGTATGTTTGACCATGGTTTCCAGGGTCCAGGTGGCTGGTATATCGAGAACTCACTAACAACTCTCGGTAAGAACGACCCAGTTTCAGAGTATAACTCAAAGCTGTGGAATTCTGGTATCGAAGCTAACAAGGAAATTGTTCGTAAGCAGAAGCGCCGTTTGCATTTTATCTCAAACATTTATGTTGTTAGCGATTCAGGTAATCCTGCAAACGAAGGTAAGGTTTTCCTATTCAAGTATGGTAAGAAGATCTTTGATCGTCTAAAGGAAGCAATGGAACCACAGTTTGCTGATGAAGAAGCAGTAAACCCATTCGATCTTTGGGCTGGCGCCAACTTCAAGCTAAAGATTCGTAATCTTGAAGGATATCGTAATTACGATAAGTCTGAGTTTGAAAAGGCAGCGCCACTACTTGATGACGACAAAGAACTCGAGAAGGTTTGGAAGTCAGAGCATTCCCTACAGGAATTCCTTGCTCCATCTAACTTCAAGACCTATGAAGAGCTATCTGCTCGTCTAGCAAAGGTTCTTGCAGAGGATTCTGCTCCAGCCAAGCGTGCTCGTGCAGAGGAAGAGGCTCCATGGCAGGAAGAGGAAGCTGCTCCAGTTGCCAAGGCAAAGACTGCTCCAAAGTTTGAATCTTCCGATGAAGATGATGACGAGTCGTTGGAATTCTTTAAGAATCTAGCAAAGTAAAGAAAGGGAGCTTCGGCTCCCTTTTTTCGTTAGAAGTGCATATTCTGTTTTATCTTTTTAGTCTCTTCCCAATTCCAACCACCAATTAATGCAGCCCAATCAGGCCATCCAGTGTCAGCAGCATTATTGTAATCGAAACTAGAAGGTGTACCACTAGAATTTTGGTTTGATATAATATCAGTAGTTTGTTTTTTGGTTTGTTCTGCGAACGCAACCATTTTTTGTTTTTGTTCGTAATCTTCTATTTCATCATTAATTCTTGATTGTTCAATAGTCTGAGATGGTGTTACTGCTGGGGTTGGTACCATACTGGCAGTAGGAGATGGCGCTGGCGGAACAGCTTGAGATTTTAAGTTCTCAATAAAACTTTGCATGTTTACTGGCGCACCCATCATTCCATGTGCAGGTATACCCATTTGTAAACTCTCAAGACTTGGACCAACAGGCGCTGAAGATTCTTCAGCCCCGATTCCTGTAACACCACCACCAAGTTTATTGATGTTTTCTTGAATAGCAGCGAGTCTCTGATCATACGATCCACCGCCCATTCCTGGAGTCACAGCAGATCCGCCACTATATGGAGTTGCACCAGAAGTTCCTTTTTCGGATTCTGGGCTTGTAGCAGAACCAAGATTAAGACCACTTAACCATCCTGCTCCACCCCATGTTGCTGGTTTTCCAAACCCAACATGAATCTTTGAAGCTCCCATATAACCTTCGCCAGCGCCAATACCAGTAGCACCAGCAGCTGCAGCGGCTTCAACGAATTTTCTTTTTACTTTTACATCTTCAGGATTATGATCCGTTAGGACTCTTCCGTTTTGCATAAGATCTAGATCAGCTGCACCAACGCCAATATCGTGTCTGGTAGAGCCTGTTCTTGGACCTTGTGGGTAGTTTGGTTGAGCTCCAGAAGTAATATCAACGGCAACACCAGCTTCAGACGCTGCTTTTTGCAACACACCCAATAACCTATCGTTAATTGGCATATTACGAGTGCCCGATTGCGATTGTGTTACTTTGCCTGCGTCTGCGGATCTTTCTTTAGTTTTACCAGAAATAATACCTTCATGACCGCTATGACCATTATGTTCTTTTGTGCTCTCGGCTTGTTCTGCAGAACCAGGAGTTATTGGTTCTGGTTTTGACGCTGGAGTTGCATCAGCTTTTGGTGTTGATCCAGATCCACCGCTTACTGGCGTTACATCGCCTTTTTGGTCCGATAAAGAAACAGCGTTTGCTATTCTTTTGGCTCTATGTTCGCCGCTTGATCTCTCATAAAATTCATCTACTGCGCTTGCGGCAGAAGATGCATCCGTTTTGGATTTTAATATATCACCAGCTTTACTCTCGCTGTTTTTAAGTTCCCAGTCGACGAATGCTAATTGTTCTTTGAAAGAAGATCCAGCTATAGGTTTACCCATTACTTGTTGGAATCTTGCTTGTCTGTCTGGATGCCATTGAGCTATACCAACAGCTTGTCCGCCGTCGCCTTTTCTTCTTCCACTTATTACATCAGATGAAAAATTGTCAGACTCTACTTGCAAGTTTCCAACTATACCAGCAGATTGTTCTTTTGACCAACCTTTTGATTGGAAGAAACTCATAGCTTCACTGGAACTACCGTTATGGTCCATTGGATTGGCTTTGCCGCCAAAAATATCAGTTCCAAAACTACCAGCCATTCCACCAGCGAGACCCAGCATGGCTGGAGCGGCAGAAGCAGCAGCCCCAAGAATTACGTTCTGAAGCCCTTTGAAACCAGAACCCAGTCTTTCTAATAGGCTTTTATTATTGTCACCAAGGTTATTATTCATAACCTTGATGTTGCTGTTCATTGTTCTTAATTCTGCATAAGTGTTCGAAAGGAGCCCAAGAGAATCCTGTAACAGACTATTTGTTGAGTCTACCTTTGCAGCAACTTTATTAGAAGATTGTTCTACAGATTCGGAAACTTCTGTTAAACCGTTATTTTGGACTTCGAAATGTTTTCCGATGTCTTTCAAAATAACAGAAAACATTTTTTGGTTATCGCTGGCAGTTTTTCTTATATTACCAACAACGCCGCCCATTTCGGACGAAATGTTTCTTGTTATTTCTTTAAGTTCTGGTGCTAATGCCATTTACTTGCTTCTCTGTTTAGCGTCCTCTAATTCCTTCAAATACTCCATCAACAATTCAACATAGATATCTCTCTCAAACGGAATTAAATTTTCTAATTCTGTAATAGAATATTTATGGTGCTGAGCTAACGAAAATATTGTTTTATAGTAATTCGCTAAAGAGTTATGACTCAGCGCCACGTAAAAAAATCGTTTAACGACGACAGAACGATTTCTCGATCGTGCTCCAACGAATTCTTATAATTGATTACATATTTCATCTTAGGAACATTAACTAGAAAGTCCTGGATTTTCTGGAATGTCTTGATATCCAAATTTTCTAGGAATTCTTCTAGGTCAGCCTTTTTATATTCTTTCGCTGCATAAACTTGATCTTCGTAGTAAATATTTTCGATACAACGAATGATTAATTGAAACAGATAATCTTTATCCAGACTCAAAAACTCTTTATCTTCGTAAAGGGCTGCTGATGGGTATTTCAGAGATATCCCAGATTTATTAGTGATCTTGATATTGTTATCCATTTTCTCTGGAAACTCTACCTTCACATCGTCTAGGTTGATTTCGAATTCATAAACCGTTTCATCTTCATTATCTTTGTATGATGCTTTGATTATGTTGTCAACCGAAACAGCTCTTAGCTTAAGAAAGATATACTCTAAATCAAACACAGCCAACTTGCTGATATCTAACTTTGGATCAAGCGAACAATTGTTAACGATTTGTTTGATGGCGGCTAAAACATCAACATCGCTGCCGCCTTCTTTTGCCATAAGCAACAGTTTTTCTTCTTTTACAAGAAATGGTCTAAACTTATAATTTTTCTTCAAAGAAGGTATTTCAATATTGTGAATAGGGTGGTCAAGTTTTGGCAAAGTTGACATATTATATCTCCATTATTTTAATTTACGCCAGGTCTAATCGTAGTTGTATTTCTGATCGATCTGAAAGGTCTTTGTGGTTGTGGTGCTGGTTGTGGTTGGACAGAACTTCCAACCAATGCATAGCTAGTATAAGAAATTGACAAATTCAATCTCATTAAACTACCATCGCCCCAGGAAAGAGGCATTTCTCTCATTGCTACAGGAAATGCTTCATAGAGGTTTATTTTCTGAATAGAATTACCAAAATGATCGTAGACTATAATTTGCATTACAGTTGAGTAATTATCTTTATACTCAGCTTGATAATTCGGAAAAGAATTACTTGTTGGTCCATTAGCGGATTCTAGACCGTTAAACCCAAATATTAGGTTCAACCAGTTATACCAATACTGCCATATTTCGCCATAATGATCCATCAATAACGTCATGTTTATGTCTTGAAATTGAGCGTTAATAGGCATATTTTGTACTGAGCCGATACCATATCTTTGTATTTGCGATGTCATTAAATTAATACCAGGAGCTCTGACCTGTTCAACTCTCAACTTTAAATTCTTGGCGATTCTTTGAATATCGCTATCAGTACCCTGATTGTTTAGAACTTTATTCTGAAGAATATTTGGAGTTTTGATTATTACATCAAAACTGTTGTTATCCAAATAACCGTAGGAATTAAGGTTTTCTTTGAAGCCTTGTATATTAAATGGCATTTCTGATCCTAATATGGAGGCGAACCTGCATATCGCCTATTTGGGTTAACATTCCATTTTTGTAGAGGCAATAATGCAGCCTTTTCCCAATCTTGCGGATCAACCTGATAAAAAGAACTTCTTACATGATTGAAGAGATATCTCTTTATGCAGTTCTCAACGCCTCTTAATTGGTTAGAATAGTATTTTAGTAAACTATACGTAAGAACCAATTTTTTATTTTGTATATATTTATCGTTATCATTAATATCGACTAATCCCTTCATCATATTAACTCTGGCCAAAGGAGGCAGATAATGAAGGTTGATTCCTAGAAAACCGTCATGATACATCTCAACAGGAAATACTAAAGGATGAGCGTCATAAAAAGGGAGAGTGTTTTTATATTTGGGATCATACAGAAATAACATCAGAGCGCCAATTTGAGGGCTGCTGCTTTTCTCGAATATCTTGTTAGGGTCTCTTTTACCCATATTCGATACAGTGTCTTGATACCACTGAGAAGAATCTTTGGACTTATTCGATAAGTCCATAGCGGTAGATCTCAGAAGTTTACTAAATCTGTTTGACATTAAAATTTGATTCCTAGTTCTTTTTCGGTCATAATAATAAACTCGTAACCCCTGTCTTTACAGTATTCACGAGCAGCTTTCCATTTAGCAGAGTTCACACCCCAACGCATTACCTCATTTATATATCGTTTTGTTTTGCGCCCTTCCATGAGCGGAGGTGGTCTGCACTGAGCAGCTGGTTTCACTTCAATCAAAACAGTTCTCGTTCCGCCGTTCGGTGTTTTTAACCTAGCGGTGAAATCAACATAATAACGATGAATTCTATTATCCAGAGGCGAACGATATGGGACTATCGTTTCTTCGCTTTGCCACCATATAACGTTGGGATCCTTATCCAACCGAGCCATGAGAACGGATTCCCATCTAGATCTATAGATTATGTTTGTTGGATCGCCCTTGTATTTGTTCGGGTTTCTTGGATTAAAATAACCTTTGTGAGTAGCCATTCTCAGATTTCTAATAAATAAAGATAAAACCTTATTTATTAAAAAGGGTAAAGATGGCCAACTTTAATTTTCCAACTCAACCTCAGAAACAAAATAATGGAGGTAATGTTTTTCCTTCAGATTTGCTTCAAGGCGATAGACAATATTACACTAGTATTTCGTTCTCTGATTATTCTGCCAATCCAGGAGCTCTTTTGGGGGGAGGTTCAGGATATAATTTCAGTTTTGGTGGTCAATTTAAACTACCTTTACCAAAAAGAATAGTTGATAACAATTCTCAAATATGGAGCGAATATGACGCTTCGACGATGGGTAGTTCTTTGCTTCAGATGGCTCAAATTGGCGGCGCTGCTGGTGGCGGAACATCTTATCTTAGTCCATTAGTGTTCATGACTTATAAAAGACCAACTTATAAAGAACACGAGTTACAATGGACTCTTTCTGCTTCGAATAAAACTGAATCGAATAATTTGAAGAAAATGATTAAAGAGTTTAAGGCTAGTGCAGCGCCAAAATTAGCTCTCATGGGAGCTGCCTATAAATATCCTAAAATTTGTCAAGTTACATTTAACCCAAAAGATTATTTGTTCGCACTTAAACCTTGCGCCGTAATCACAGTTTCAGCAGATTATACAGCCGCTGGCGGACCATCATTTTATAAAAGCGGTGCACCCACAGTAGTAGGTCTTACACTAAGGCTGAGAGAGATTCAGCTATGGACAGAAGATCAAATAAGAATGATGGATCCATAAATGCCAGAAAGATATTTCGAAAAATTTCCTGTAATAACTTACAGTAACAATCAAGTCGTTGATATCACCAAAAGAGTAACTCTATTGGATAGAGTATCTGAAAGCCCATACGTGTTTTATCCATACGATATTTCTAACGCTGAAAGGGCTGATCATTTCTCACATCGATATTATGAGGACAGTTATAAAAGCTGGATTCTCTACATTTCCAATAAAATAATTGACCCTTATTACGAATGGTATCTAGACAACCAACAATTTACAGATTTCATAACAAAGAAATATGGATCTATCCCAGACGCCCAACAAAAAATAAAATATTATAGAAATAATTGGGAGTCTGATAAAGGTAATAATATTGGTACAGCTGAATATAACTCACTAACTGTTGCGCAACAATATTACTGGGAACCAATTTACAAAAACGGCGTTGTATATTCTTATAAAAGAAAAGAGTCAAATTGGAATAAAGATACGAATAAGATAGTTAGATATTCCGTATCTGCTAATGCATACCAGTTAAGCGCATTTGTCAATAACGAAATTGTTGAAGTTGTTTTTGATAATTATAATACTGGTAACGGTCAATTTGTTATGTCGAACACAGTAAATGTATATGTCAATTCTTCGCTTTTGACTAACACTAACCTTAATTTCGTTTATTTGCAACACATGAGAGGGCAATACGAAACTAATAATACAGCTGGTATTGTGGTCACTGGTAATAGTTACATTTATGGAACAGAAAGCCAAATAAACGTAGCTATAACTATTGTTGAGAACGAATCAACAAATGATTCTGTGATAGTTGTAGCAAATAACATTGCAGCCGATGAAGAAAGATATTGGGAAAGCGTTTCATATTACGATTATGAAGAAGAAAAGAACGAATACAACAAAACCATCAGAGTGATGGAAAAGAATCTTTCAGAAGTCGCTGTTGACAATTTAATTAACTTGATGAAGGAACCTTTCTAATATGCCAGCTGGTGATATTAAAATATCTTCTCTAAAAATTGGAGATTTGGATTTAACAAATTTCAAACAAGCTAGTTATGTTGGTTTGAATATCTATGAAGACATTCTAAATCCATATGGTCCAGTTGCAGAAGTTAGAGTCCTAGATCATAGTGACGCTCTTGGTAAAAATAATATCCAAGGAGCGTATGATAAAGACATAGAGATAACATTGTCCGGAGCCGACAGTGGTTTCAGCGGCGGTCAAAAGAAATATAAGTTGAAAATGTATCAGAATAAAAATCTGAACGATCAGTCGATTCATAATATTTCCAACCTAAAACACAAACAATATGATATCCGTGCAGTATGTCCTGAGCTATTAAACGCTCAAGGTAATTATATGCAGAAAAGCTATAACGACACGACTGACAATATTGTAGAAGATGTTGTGAAAAAAGGTTTCAAGACCAAATTACAAATCGACAAAAAGAGTAAGACAGACGGTAAAAGAAGAGTTATTCTTAATAATAAACATCCTCTAGATGCATTAAAACACTTAAATCGTCTACACGTTTCCCAGGAAGATAAATCTTCTTGTTATGTTTTGTTTCAGGAAACAGGCGATCAGCAAAAGTATGTATTTTCTACTTTCGAAAAACTGTTCAAAGAACAACCAGTCGTTACATTAAAACAAACAACAACACTCGACGCTTCTAATGCAAGCGATCAAGATAGACAAAACTCTATAATGTGGTTCAAGGCTTCTGATTCGTTTTTTACCCCGACTCGAGTGTTAACTAAATCAGCGCAGAAAACGTTTAATTTGACAACACATAAAGTTTCTTCGCCAGATCCAGATCAGCCTCAACAGTTTAAACTTCCTGGACAGCCAGAATATACTGGTCAGGCTCAACACGCTGACGCTGTCCATCATTATACAACTTTTGACAAAGCGAACGACAAAGATAAACACAAAACAGCAGATGCCAGAGATAATAGAGCAAATTTTCTTTCTTATTTGATGCAAAATTCTGCAGAGCTGGAAACCTATTTCAACCCAAAGATTAAATTGGGTTCTATGATTAAACTTGATATTCCTGCGAGAACTGCTGATGGTTCAGGTAAAGAAAAACAATTCAACGGTCAGGTTTGTGTTGTTGCAATTAGAACAAAAATTAAACCGCTGGGACAAACCCCAAGAGCTACTATGATTCTTAGAGTTATTAAAGGTGGTGCATTTGATCAAAGTGGTGGAGGTCAACCGTGAAATTAAGAACAGGTTATGTAGTTGAATATAAGAAAGACCCAACAAAATCTGGTCGTGTAAAAATACGTTTACATGGTCATCAAGACGACACACAGAAAGTCAAGGACGAAGACCTTCCTTGGGCTATTCTTATGCAACCAGTAACTCATGCATCTACTCATAAAATTGGTCCAACACCGTTCGGGCTGAAGGTGGGTTCTAGAGTTATTGTTGGTTATATGGAACATGACACCGAAGAATTGTATCCAATCGTATTAGGTTCGATTGCACGTGGAGAATTGGACGACGCATAATGGCAAATAAGATTAAACAAAAAGACCAAAAGACTGGTGGTAAGATCGAACCTAAAAATGCAGGTCCAGATACTCCTGGTTTTTCTAGCACAGACGAAGAAAATTTCTTTGACAAAGATTTAACTATTTTCTTTAATCAATTTCTTGGTCAGGAAAAACCAAAAACCGAAGATCCAAAATATCCAGAGTCTCCAGGAGTTGAAAAAAACAAAGCCAAAAAGCTCGAAGATGTAAGAAAGAAAGTTGCACCGAGTGGTGACAAACCAACAACGGCTGCTGCTAAAAAGGGAACTAAAGATCTACCAAAAGCTGTTAAAGAAGTAGACCCTCAAGGTCAAGCACAGCAAATACCTCAATTATACCAAAACATGTCTATGATTATGGGCATTATGAGTATGGGCGCTGGTCTTGGTGGTGGTTCTGGTGGTGGTAATAGCGGTTTCACAGTCACAGGAACACCATCAGGAATGAGTATCGTTCTTACTGATGGTTTCGTTGGGGCGCTCGCTATTCTTATCAAGAAATTTGGATTCGAACGAGTAATTAAAATGTTCGTTCTTATTACTCTACCTAATGGCGGATTACAACAATTAGACAGCTGGTATCAACCAATCGTCATTAAAGCGATTTCTGCTCTGTTAAAAGTAGCAATTTATTATGGACCATTGAATATTCCAGTTTCTTCTTATGACGAAACGTATTATGGAGATATCGTTCCAACTAATCTAGTTACACTAGAAGAAGTTCCAGACTTTTACCAGAAACAATATTATGGTTCTCCTGCTAACGAACCATATCCAGGCTACGATCAATGGATCGATCCCAACGACCTAACAGCTACAATTTATTACGTTAGAAGAGAATTGGGAACTTATACGTTTGCTTCTGCACAAGAGGAAATTTACTCAAATGTTGAACGTGGTATTGCTGCTGATCTTGACAAATATTTCTATGTTGATCCAACCCAATATACTATTAGTCAGGGAGCAGATCCATTATTCCCACGTTATTTGAACGATGTTCTTGATAAATGGATTAAACAGATTGAAGTTCAACAAGGAAACTTAATTATTGGTAATAATGCTGGTGGCGGAGGCGGCGGAAACAACATGGCTGCTATGATGGGTATGTTAATCGGTCTGTTGATGCAGCTTATTCAGATGTTCCAACAAGAACAAATCGGATCAAAAAACGGAACGGTTGCGGGAAGCACAGCCAGTGTTATGGAAGATTTCCAGAAACAAATGGGAATGAACAATCAAATTCTACAAGTCGGAATGCAAGCACTCGGCGGTGGTGGGCTCGGTGGCGCACTTGGCGGATTGGGTAGTCTTGCTCAAATCGGCGGTATGGGTGGTTTTGGAACACTCGGAGGAATTTTGGGCGGAGGTGATATTGGTGGAATGATGGGCAGTCTAATGGGTGGTTTTGGTGGCCTTGGAGGAGGCTCTGGTGGTGGTGGAGGAGGAGCAGGTTCTGGCTTCCCCGACGCAACTATTGGTGGATCTGGTGCATGGTCGGAACAAACCAACAGCGGTCTTTCTAACACTGAAATATCAGATATGCAAACATTACTAACACTACTAGGAATTGAAGAGACTACAAATGGCGCATAAGGATTATAACAAAAAAGCACCAAAGTCTAAAGTCTGTAACCAGAAAACCAAACCAAAATACGGTTTCGTTCATGGTAATTGGGACGAATGTGGTGGTCATGATTGGGTATATGTAAACGCTGAAGAAGGAAAGAAAACTTTTCGTCAGAAATTAAACCCTTCTGGTGGTTATCAAGTAACTGAAGCAGATGATGATGTCAAAGAAGGTCATTTTGAAATAACTCCAGGAAATAAACACTCATATGCTGGAGCAGGTCATTCTGTTCACGTCGACGGTCATTACGATTTTAATACAGAGTCAACTTTTAGATTAGAGTCTGGTGGTGATGGTTCTTTTGTAGCCAAAATGAACGGCATGTTCGGTATCGGTGGTAAGAAAATCGAGCTTGTGAAAGACGGCTCTGCAAAAATTATTGCTGGTGGATCTTCAGGTACAAACGATGTTGGCGTTAATGGCGATCATAGACAAACCTTCAAAAAGAACAAATATACTAAGGTCGAAGGCGATACAGTAGATGGTCATGAGGGCAAATATGTCCAAATGAACAACAAAGACACCGCATATTATTTCAATGAAAACTGGGACGCTTTTGCCAAGCAGAAAATCAAATTAGAGTCTAAACAAGCATTCAAGGCGTTTTCTCAGGACACCATGCTGTTCCAGTCCGATCAGGACATGACTGCTAATTCTGGGGCGAAAATAAGCACCAAATCTAAAAGCGATACAAAAATAGAGAGCGATACTAAAATCGAACTCAAAGTTGGTAGTTCTACAATTACTATCGAAAGTGGTTCAATTACTATCAAGTCTCCACAGATAAAATTCGAGCAAGGATAATAAATATATGTCATACGCTCATAAACACGGCGATCAAAGATCATGCGGAGCCACTACGGTGGTTTCCGGACAGTCGTTTGTTACGATTGGTGGGCAGTTGTGGGCGGTCGAGAACGATCAAAATACCCATGGTCATGGGGAACTGATAGCTTCTAAGACGTTTATTAAAATAGGTGGCAAATCTATCATTATTAATAACGATAGCGCCCAGCAAGATAATTTGTGCCCCACAGCGGGCGGTGAGCATTGTAATCCTAAAGCCGTTTCTACTAGCGGTTTCGTAGAGGTAAACTAAATGGTCACTAGAGCAGAAACGCTAATAGGTTCTAATAAGAAAATAGAATATTTTTCTGATGTTCCTAATGGGTTCACAAAAACTATATTTGGCAATGAACTTACAAAAGTTGTCAATGAACGTTCGATAACACAATCTATCAAGAACCTAGTTTACACTAACCTTGGCGAAAGATTGTTCCAACCAACGGTTGGTTGCGATATTACTTCTATGTTATTCGAACCAAATTACAGAGATTATGCTTCAGAGATAGAATTGTTTGTTAGAAGCACAATATCAAATTTTGAGCCTCGAGCCGAAGTAATTGAAGTTCTTTTTCCTGACCCTCAAGACGAAAATTCTGTTGAGATAACATTGATTTATCAAGTAATAAATAACCCAGAACCTATTACTCTTAATTTAGTCCTAAAAAGAGTCCGATAAATGGCAGCAAACAGCTCACTAAATCTTAGCTCTCTCGATTTCGATACGCTAAAACAGAATTTAAAAACCTTTCTAAAGTCGCAGTCAGTTCTTAAAGACTACGATTACGAAGGTTCAAACATGAACGTTCTCTTGGACGTTCTATCATATAACACATATTTGAATTCGTTTTACCTTAATATGATCGGATCCGAAATGTTTTTGGATTCCGCTCAGAAATATGACTCTATTATTTCTCACGCCAAAGAATTAAATTACACCCCAAGATCTTATTCTGCTGCTGTTTCTAACGTTAATATTGCGTTCGAGACCACAGGTATTTCAACCACTACTGGTATTCTTTCAGTTCCAAAAGGAACTAGATTTTTTGGGACAAACTCAAACGGTACATTCCAATTCGTTACCACAGACACTCAAACTTATGCTTCAACTAATGATACATTTTCTGTAGCTAATCTACAAATTAAAGAAGGTTCATATAATAACGAATCATTCTTGGTAAATTACGATATCGAAAATCAAAGATTCATTTTATCAGACCCAAAAATTGACACTGACACTATCAACGTTTATGTTGTAGAAAATTTTGGAGCTTCAAACACACTATTTACCAAAAAGCCAACATTGTTTGGTCTAGATTCTACATCTAACGTTTACTTCTTACAATCTACTCAAAACGGTCAATACGAAATTCTTTTCGGTGATGGCAATTTCGGTAGAAAACCATTAAACGCTTCAACAGTTCTTGTGGAATACATCGTAACAAACGGTTCTGATGGTAATGGTATTTCCGAGCTTACAATTTCAGACGACATTGGTCCTTCCAATGGTGGAACTATTGTTTCTGCTCCAGTAACAGTCTCAGCTAATTCTTCTGGTGGAGCCAATCAAGAGAGTATCGATTCTGTTCGTTTCAATGCTCCAAGATATTTTGCAACTCAGCAAAGAGCAGTTTCATCAGACGATTACGCTTCGCTAGTTAAAAACAATTTCCAAGGTCAGATAGCTGACGTTGCTGTGTTCGGCGGAGAAACGCTTCCAGAAAAGAAATATGGTAGAGTTATTATTTGTCTGAAACCAACAGCGGGCGAAATTGCACCAAATTATGTAAAAGAAACTATCGTAAGATATCTTCAGGATTATATTGCTCTGCCAAATAGAGTAGAAACAGCCGATCCTGACTATCTTTATGTTCGTTTGGATTCATCTGTTCAATATGACCCGTATTCAACAGATAAAACAGTTTCTGATCTTAGAAATATTGTTTTGTCGGCTATTAATGTTTACAGCGATCAACACTTAGAAATGTTTGCTGCCGATCTCAGATACAGCCGTCTTGTGGCTCATATTGACGACAGCGATAGTAGCGTCGTAAGCAATCAGACAGATTTCCGTATTATTAAGAGAATGGCTCCTCTTGTGAATAGAACTTATAATGAGACGCTCTATTTCAATAATACAATTTACTTAGAGAATCAACCAACGTATTCTCAGAGTCATATTGCATTTCATGGATCTGATTATAATGTTCATTACGCTCATGCATCAGTGATTTCTTCACAGTTTACATATAATCATACTGACGGTGTAGCGTATCCATTTAGTTATTTTGAAGACGATTCTCATGGAAATATGGACATATATACTCTAGTCGGTAATCAGGTAACTAAATTAGCAACTATTGGCACTGTAGATTATATTTCTGGTATTGTAAAACTTAACAGCATTAATATAGCTTCTTATACTAGTCATATTTCTGTTTACGCTAGAACAGCTGATAGGGATATTTTTGCTGGCCCAAAAAATATTCTTGTGATCGATCCAAATGATGTTACGGTTACCATAGAAGAGAAAAGAAACTAATGGATTTTTCACAAGAAAAATTTATATCAAATTTTATTGAGTCTCAGCTTCCTGCGTTTTATCAGGAAGATGGTGAGAACTTTATTCTATTCATTAAAGCGTATTACGAATGGATGGAAACCGAGAGTTCAACTCACGAAGCGGCTGATGGTGGTCCAATAGTAGAAGCACGTGAGCTTATGGGTTATCGTGATATCGATAGCACACTAGAGCGTTTTCTTATTCATTTCCAACAAAAATATCTTTACGGTATTCCATTCAAAACCATTACAAGTAAAAGATTCCTATTAAAACACATCTTGGACGTTTATCGTTCTAAGGGTACAATTCAATGTTATCGTTTGCTATTCAAACTTGTTTATGGAGAAGATGTTGAAGTATATCTTCCAGGAAAAGATATTCTTAGAGCTTCTGATGGCATTTGGTTAGAACCAAAATATCTAGAACTTTCCGATTCACCAGCTCTTCAAAATTACGTTGGTAAAACTATTATTGGTATTACTTCTGGCGCAACTGCTGTTGTTGAGAATTACGTAAGAGAATCATTTTCTGGTAAAATATCTAGCGTTCTTTATATAAGCAATATTTTACCAAGAGGTATTGATTTCGTTGTAGACGAGCCTATTGTACTAAAAGGACAAGAAGCAAATGCTACTGCAGTAGCTGCAGCTTCTCATGTTTTGGGGTCGCTTGATTATTTGGAAATTACTTCTGGTGGCCAGAGTTTCAAAAATGGTGATATTCTAAAAATCGCTTCTAACGACCTTGATACGGGTGTTCGTATCTCAGAGGGCGTGGAAGGTATGGTCAAAGTTACCGAAACTGCTCTTGGATACGGTTCTTTGTATTTTGATATATTGGAAGGCGGCTGGGGCTTTACCGCCAATGCATCAACATTTACATATAGAGGTTTAAGAGACAATTACGGGCAGGGCGCTTCTTTTGATATAGGTTCAATTATCTCTCCTCAAGAAGTTACCTATAACACTGACCTCATTTGTAATATGGTTGACGTTAATACAGCCATTAATGCAACTTCTTATGGATTCCCAAACAACCCAGGAGCCAATTTAGTTTCCGCTATAGGTTCAAATGTGAGTTTGAACGCTATTTCTTATTCCGGAACTCCATTAGGTTACAACAATAACGATGTTATTATTTTCGTGAACGACCAACCAGGTGGTGTTAACGCTGTTGTTACCATGTTAACAAACGCTACTGGTGGAGCTTTATATTTTACAATTTCTAATGTTGGATCAGCTTTCGTTAATACTAATCCTTCAGTTGTTATTACAAACGTAGCTCATGGATCAGCTTATGGAAACACCAATACATCAATACTGACATATACGTTTAATACTACCAATGGATGTTTGTCTTTTACAAATAGCGTTTTCGGAAAAATAGCTAGTCTTTCTAATGTAAAAATTGGTAACAGCTATGTCCAGAGAGCAAACACTTTCGTAAGATCTACTCTCGCTTCAAATACCATGAGAGGAAATGTTTCTTACAGTTCAACAAATACTAGAGTTTATACAGTTTCTGCGGTAGGAACAATGTCAGGATACAGTAACACCGATTATGTTACTGTAGTTAATCCAACAGGCACAAACGCCACTGCCACTGTTTCTACTAATTCTAGCGGTGGTATTACTAGTTTAGTTGTTTCGAATTACGGAGCAAATTTCTCTGCTCCAACTTCTAATATTATGATTTCAAATTCAACCGGAGGAAATTCTTCTGGATCTGGTGCGCAATTCGAAGCTACATTCTTACCTTATATAACTGGCGTTAACACAGCCTTTACTACAATTTTCAGTGGTAATAGTGTAATTCAAGTTCAAGCCAATTCTAGCTTATCAAGCACCAAACAGCTTCTTGTAATCAAAGAAGTTGTTAACTCAACAAGCATGTTTTTGTATGGTAAACCTACATTAAACTCTACTGCAGCCGCAGTTTATAGAGTTATGCCAACTATCCTTCCTTCTCAGTTTGCTACTTACGAATCCTTGATGGCTAATCCTGCAGGAGAAGTATATGGTGAAAATCAGAGTATTGACGCCAACTATACAGGCGGTAATGGTGTTGTTGCGCAAGTAAGACTATACAGTTCTGGTAAAGGATATACAGAAGAAGAATATGTAAAAGCGTATCTTTATGGCGCTATTTCAAATAATGTTAACATTATTAAATCTGGGCAAGGTTACGCTAATAATGAAAAAATGATTTTTTCGGGAGGGTTTCCTAGTCTTACGGCGCAAGGTTATATCACAACCGACGCCAACGGTTCTATTGTTTCTACAACTCTGACCACTGCTGGGTCTGGATACGATGTTATTCCAAATATATCTATTCAGACAACTAACGGTTCTGGCGCAAAACTCGAAGCCACTATTTCTTCTTTTAACGTTTCTGCAGAAATAACTGGTAGAGTGGTTTTGAGAGGTTATGGTAAAGGAAGGGGTTATTGGCTTAACACTCAAGGTTTCTTGAATTCTAATAAATATATTCAAGATAGTCATTATTATCAAGATTATTCTTATGAAATACAAGTTGCTAGAACTTTAGATAAATATAAGAATATCTTATACGAAACTTTCCATTCTTCAGGCTCTGAATTGTTCGGAAAGTTCTTATTAATAAGCGAAGAACAGGAATTACTGGGAATCCTAGAAGAGCCTACAGAAGCAGATATTCTACCTATTGGATATCAGTTCTTGTCTTCGAGCGGTGTATTGCTTTGCGATTCAGCGACAACAGTAGATAGAATTTCTTAATTAAGGGGATAGAAATTGGTACAACAGGTTGTTAACGTAGGTTCAGCGCCAAACGATGGAACTGGTGATACCGTTCGAAACGGTATGATCAAGATCAATAATAATTTTACTGAAATATATACCACATACACTATGACTGGTATGGTTACAGTCGGTAATTCTACTGTCAATGCTTCTGTATCTAATGCAGTTGGTTATTATTTCGGTAACTCTACCGCCACGTTCACAGCTAATAATAGTAGAATTGCTATTACGAACTTCAGCGTTAATTCTTCCCTTGTTAACGCTGCAGCAAACGTAAATATCAGTGGTCTATTAAACGTAGCCCAGTATCTATTCGTAAATTCCACAGTTCTTACTGTAAACGGTTCGGCTAATGCCTCATCTTTTACTGTAGGTTCAGACCTTGTTGGTAATGCTTCAGGCGTTTATCACACAGGAGTAATTAATGCAGCTTCTCATACAGTCGGTTCTAGTCTTGTTGGCAATAGCACTGGTATCTACCATACAGGAACGATCAATTCTGCATCGCACACTGTTGGCTCTAATTTCGTTGCTAATTCTACTGGTGCTTATCATACAGGGACAGTAAACGCTGCTTCCCATACTGTTGGAACTAGCACAGTTGCTAATAGCACTGGCGTGTTCACTTCAGGAACAGCTAATGCTGCTATACTTCAGGTTGGCGGTAAACTCGTTGTCAACAGTTCCCAGTTCTCGTTTGGAAGCGCATTACCCGTTGAAGCCAATGGTAGTACTGGTACTGCAGGGCAGTATCTAACTTCTGATGGAAGTTCAAAGGTTTATTGGTCTTCTCCAGGCGTTGCCTCTGTTAACACTGCTGGTTATTTTGTTTGGTCGAACACTCATATCTTTAATAAAGATATCCAAGCAAACACTGTTAATGCAGTTTCGGTTACTGTCGGAAATGTTACAGTAAACTCTTCGATATTCAAAATTCCAAGCACTATCACGCTTGAAGCGAATGGTAGCGTAGGCACATCAGGTCAGCTACTTACTTCTAATGGTTCTACAGTTTATTGGTCTACTGTTCCTGGCGTTAATACAAACGCAACTTATACTTGGAGCAATTCTGCTACATTTAATGGAAATGTTGTTTTTGCCGCCAACGTTGTCACAAACACTAATTTATACACCCTTGGCCCAGTTTATATATCAAACATAACTTCTTTCGCTGCAAACGTATTGATAGAAAACACAGCTTCTGCTAACATTGTTGGAACGGCGGCGTTCAATAACACTGCTACATTTAATGGAAACGTTTCTTTTACATCAAACGCTTCATTTACCAAAGCAACATATTTTAGTAATACTATTTCGGTAGTTGGGGCTGCTATCCTTTCTAACACAGCTAATGTTGCTGGTAATTTAAATGTTACTGGTAATTCCACTTTTACTGGTGTGGTTAATTGCAATGGTGTATCTAATTTCAACGCCAATACTATTTTTAAGGGAACAGTTAGTGTCGCCCAAGCCAATGTTCTCTCTCAAACCCTAACAGATGCATCTACTATTAATTGGGATACATCTTCGGGGCAAGTAGCCACTGTAACTCTTGGCGGGAACAGAGCCATGGCGGCGCCAACCAATCTTAAGATTGGAACTTATATACTTCATGTCATCCAAGATGGTACTGGAAACAAATCATTGACATGGAATTCTGTGTTCAAATGGACGGCTGGAGTGGCTCCAGTGTTAACTACCGATGCTAACGCTAGAGATATTATAATGTTTATAAGCGATGGAACAAATATGTATGGTTCATACCTAACGGACGTTAAATAATGGGTAAACTTACATCATCATTCAGAAAATCTATTTTTGACGAAATTGTTGATAATATTTCATCAAATACTTCTCATTATTATGCATTTGCTGCTGGCGCAGAACCATGGCCAGGAGATACACCAACTTTAGCTAATACAGATTATGATGTGTATTTTGAAAACGATTGGCAAATGCATTTTGGAAAAAGATTATTAGCTAATAATTTTTCATCTATTGTTAAAAAATATGTTTGGACATCAAACACCGTTTACGATAGATACGACAATACTAAAGATATGGCCAATAGTATGTTTTATGTTATTGCTCCGCCTACAGCTATCGGCGGGGCTTATCATGTGTATAAGTGCATAGATAACGCTAACGGTGCAGCTTCTATTAAAAACCCTTCTTCGATTGGAACACCAACTCAATCAACTACATTCGAAACAACAGAAGATGGTTATAAATGGCGTTATTTGACTTCTGTTTCTACAGAAGATTTTGATAGGTTCTCTACAACCCACTACGCTCCTGTATATCCAAACACCACAATCCAAGCTGCGTCTTTAACGTATTCAGGAATCGAAACTGTGGTTGTTTCTAACGTTGGTGCAGGTTACGAAACTTACCATAATGGGACTTTACAAGGCATCACCAATTCAACAGCTCTCGTTATTGAATCTAATGCATCTATCAGTCCAGGTCATTATGTAAATAACAGCATTTATCTATACAGTTCTTCTAATAATGCATACCAGATTTTTAACATTACTGGCTATACAGTAAACGGTCCCGTTAGAACTGTAATTCTTGATTCTGCAGCTAACACTACTGCTCTTACCGCAGGAGCTTCTCTGTATAAAATTTCTCCTAGAATTTTATTTACGAGCGACACTGCTTCTGGTAATAACCCTACGGCTTACACTACAGTAAACACTGTTACCAATTCTATTTCTGGCGTTGTTGTTCTTGATAAAGGCTCTTCGATTACTTGGGCTAATGCAGTTGTTGTAAGTAATTCTTCTTATGGTTCCGGGGCCACGGTTTATCCGATCGTTCCTCCTCCTGGTGGTCATGGAAGAGATCCAGCAACAGAATTAGGCATGCAAGGGATTTCTATCTCTTTTACTTTTGCTAATACTGAGTCTAATACTATTTCTTCGAATGTTGTTTACAACAAAATTGGTTTGATAAAGAATCCTTACTCGTTGATCGCAAACAATCAATCTAAAGGTTCTAGATATAGCTCAAATACGTTCAGTCAGATCCAAATATCTACCTGTACTCCAGCATATACTTTCAGTAATGCAGACGTAATTATTGGAGCAAACAGCAAAGCTAGAGCAACTGTCGTCTGGTCTAACGGTTCGACAGTTCATTATGTCGGTGATAAATATTTTATCGATGGTGAAAATATATTAAATACAAATAATCAGATTGTGACTTCTATAGCCATCGAAAGTAGAGGCGATATTTTCGTAGAAGATTTATATCCCCTTTACGTGCAGAACATAAATAACACAGAACGTTCAAATACGCAGTCAGAAACATTTAGACTGGTAATCAAATTATAAGATAGGGTTAGCCGAATATGCCTTTAGAAACTGATTTCAATACTTCCCCTTATTTCGACGATTATAACGAAAATAAGCAGTATTATAGAATTCTTTTCCGCCCAACTGTAGCGGTTCAGGCTCGTGAGCTAACACAAGTTCAGACCATGCTCCAAAACCAAATTGACAAATTTGGTAATAGAATTCTTAGCGACGGTAGCGTGGTAGACGGGTGTGCGCCAACCACAATTAAGAGTTTCGATTTCGTTCGTGTAGCTGACAATTTCACTGCTAACGCTAACGCTGTATTTACTTCTGTAAACAATCAGTGCCTTCTTGTAGGTCAGTCTTCAAACGTTAGAGCTGTGGCTATGGTTACCACAGCTGGCCTAGAAGTTAATTATCCAGACACTAATCGTTTTCATTTAAAATACTTAAACACTGGTATTAACGGAAACACTACATTCGCTAATGGCGAATTGATTAATATTTACGACGAAAATCAATCTAAACTCGGTGTTATTGACGCTAACAATTTAATCAATTCAATTTACGTTATTTCAACAAACACCTCTGTTAACGCTGTTGGTAAGGGATATGGATTAACAATCGAAGATGGTTGGGTGTTCCAAAAAGGTTTCTTCCAAAAGGTTAACCAACAGACAGTAGTCGTAAGTGATTATAGTACAAACGTTTCTGGATATGTTGTAGGGTTCGAGACAGCTGAATCAATTGTAACAGAAAACGAAGACACATCACTATTAGATAACGCCCTTGGTTATTCTAACGAAAACGCTCCCGGAGCGCATCGTCTAAAGTTGACACCAACGTTGGTTTCAAGACTAAGAACAGAAGTAGCAAATAACGAATCATTCTTTATTGCTTTCGAATTTTCAAATATCACCAATGAAATCGTTCTAAACAGAGAATCAGATCCATATTCTGTTCTTGGTGATTTTCTTAACACCAGAACTTTCGAAGAATCTGGTGATTATGTAACCAAACCATTCCAGGTGGAAGCAACTTATGCAGCCAACACCTCAAACACAGACGCTTTTGCCTATGAAGTTTCAACAGGCACAGGCTACGTTCATGGTAAACGAGTAGATTTTATTTCTTCTCTTAAAGTTGACACCGATAAGGCTATCACTACAAGAGAAGCAAACTCTCAGGTAATCACTACAAACTATGGCAACTTCGTATATGCAAATGAAGTTATGGGTGCGCTTGACTTTTCTAACTTCATTACTGTAGATCTTTATGACACTCAGCAGTCAACTATCTCTGTTGGTGTAGCAGATTACACTTTGAATGGTTCTAAGATCGGCACCGCCAAGGTAAAACAGGTCGTTCATGATGAAGGCGATCCAGGTCTTCCAGGAACAACTTACCGTATTTACTTGACTGATATTGCAATGAATAGCGGCAAGAGCTTCATGAACGACGCCAAAGCTATTATCGCCAATTCGTCAATTAATACATATGGCGAATTCCGTGCTGATATTGCTAACTCTTCTACAACTGCGTTTCTAAATCAAAGCGGTAGAACTAATCTAGTATTCCCATTTGGTAAAAAGGCATTAAGAACTCTTAGAAGTTCAAATGGCGCTGTTAATGCTTCTGAGTTCTATTTCAGAGCAACATCAACTGCCAATCTATCAAATCTTGGTATTCTTTCTGTAACATCAAATTCTTCTTATGCTGGTGGAACAGACACTCTTGGCTATCAAGGGTCTTATCCATTCCAACTTGGTGATACGCTAGAAAATGAATTTATTGTAACATTCAAAGCAAACGCTACTACTATCAACATTGGTGGTTCTTTTGGTGTAAGTAGCACAACTACTACTCTTACTGGCACAAATCTAACAACTTATTTTGCTAACGGCGAATATATTAAGATTTTCTCTGGTGGTTCCGGAACAGTGGATTATCGTAGAATTGTTTCTACAAATAGCACTGTTATGACCTTAAATGCAAATTGTACCGTAACTAATGCTTCTGCAAATGTTGCTAAGTTCTATCCAGTTGGATATGAAGTTCCTCTAGATGCAACTTATCCAGGTAGTCGTTACGTAAATATCACTAGCTCTACAACTTTCGATATTAGCACTGGTTCTGCTAATTCTTCTCTTCCATTGACTACATCTACAACTGCTATGACAGTTCAGTATAAGATGAGAAGAAGTCAAGCAACACAGGCTAAAAAAGACGTCAATAAAAATAGATATGTTAAGCTAAACCTAGCAAATAACGCTTCTGGGTTTACAGGGCCATGGATTCTTGGTCTTCCTGATGTTATCAAGTTAAGAAATGTTTGGGGTTCAACGAATTCTTCTTACTCAAATACAACAGCCGAAAATATTACAAGATATTTCGTGTTGTCTTCTGGTCAAAAAGATGATTACTATGATCACGGAACTCTTATATTAAGACCAGAATATACTGGATATCTTGCTTCAACTCCATATCTAACAGTCGAAGTCGATCACTTCACTGCTAATCTAAACAACGGTATTGGATTCTTCTCTGTAGATTCTTATCCAACTACAAATTCAGCAGTAAACAATACAACTATTTCTTGGGCTGAAATACCAACTTATAAAACTGGAAGCTCTACTTACGATCTAAGAGATTCAGTAGATTTCCGTGCGTATAAAGCCAATACTGCTAACAGTTCAACCACTATGGCTGGGGCCACTGTAAATCCAGCCACAACTAACTCATTCATTAGCGGAACATTCTCATATCTATCAGAGCCTGATTCTAATTTCCAGGCTGATATCGAATACTTCCTAGGGCGTATGGATCTTATCACTATCAGCCAGTCTGGTCAGCTTGGTGTTATTCAAGGCGTTCCTTCAGAAGATCCAAAGAATCCAAATCCTGAAATTGATTCTATGGTTATCGCAGCAGCTAACGTTGCTCCGTTCCCAACTCTAAATGCTCGTGAACTTGAAACTTACAAGAGAAAAGATCTAGCTGTAAGAACCACTATCACTTCAAATAGAGTTTATACTATGAAGGATATTGGACAGCTTGATCAGAGAATTAAGAGACTAGAATATTATACAACTCTAAACCAGTTGGAACAGAAAACACAGAATATCCAGGTTCCAGACGCTGCTGGTCTAAATCGTTTCAAGAACGGTATATTTGCTGATCCTATGACTTCTCACCTGTTCGCTCAGGCAGACGATCCTGGATACAGATGGTCGATTGATGTTCGTTACGGTCACGGTCGTCCAACATATTCTCAATACGATATTGATCTAGCATATAACAATACCACAAGCACTGGTGTAACATTAACTGGTAAACTTGTTACTAGACCATACACTCACGAAGCATATATTCTACAGCCATATGCTACGAAATTTAGAAACAACAACCAAGATATTTGGTCTTGGAATGGAACTCTAAATCTTTATCCAAATTATGATATGAATAAAGATGAAACTCAGATTCCGAACGCTGATGCTGTTTTAGATTTGATGCAGCCATTCGTAGAATTGGGCGAAGCTGGTAACATCTGGGGTTCACATTACGGACCATGGCAAGTTTACGCTCAGACTGGTAATATCTATTCAGGTCAAACAACTTATTGGCAACAGCTAGTAACAACTCATTGGTATGTTCCAATGACTAATACTGTGGAGCTAGGCAAGTTCCTAACTGATATTGCTGTTCAGCCATATATTAAGTCTAAGACAATCGCATTTATTGCTACTGGCGTTAAGCCTTCGTCAAGAATGTATTGTTATTTTGACGAGACCCCTGTTGACGCCTATTGTGCAGCAGGAACTCTTAATGTTGGTCTAGGAATTACTACTTCAGCTATAGTATCTGCAGCAGCGCAGACAACAAATCCAGCCGCTGTTGTTAAAAGAACTGCAAACTTTGGCGATCCAATTTACTCAGACCAATTTGGTAACGTATTCGGCGTCTTCAATATTCCTGCCAACCAGTTCCGTGTTGGTGAGAGAAGATTCATGGTTATGGACACTGATAGCTTGGTTTACGGCGACGATGCTGCTCTTTCTAAGGCATCAGGGACTTATGTTGCAAGTAATATTACAACAACAAGTCAAGAAGCAACAATCACAACTATTACTCCTGATGTAAGAACTTGCTATGCCTATAACTACACAACAACTTATTTCCGTGATCCTATCGCTCAGTCATTCAAGGTAGAATCACCACAACAAGAAAGCGGCGTTTTCGCAACTAAGGTTGATCTGTTCTTCAAGTCTAAAGATCAGAACGACGGTATTCGTGTCGTTGTCTGTGGAATGAACGCTGGGCTACCAGACAACAATAAGATTTATGGTTGGGGTCGTCTCGATGCTAATAATGTTAATGTTTCTGATACAGCTAACGTAGCTACAACCTTTACGTTCAACGAGCCAATTTATCTATCTGGTAACACTGATTACGCCTTCTGGGTAGAACCAGAATCAAGCAGCCCAGATTATAGAATGTGGGTTGCAGAGCTTGGCGATTTCGACGTAACAACTAAATCGCAGATTGGTCTAAATCCATATACTGGCGAATCATTCCGTTCATCAAACGCCAGAACTTGGACAGCTCTACCAAGAGAGGACGTAAAGTTCAACCTTTACGTTGCTAACTTTACTGTTGGTACAGGTCAGGCATATTTTAACAACGAAAACGACGAGTATATTACATATACTGGTGTCGCTTTGGCTAACTCTTTGGTTATTCCATCTTCCGCTGGTGGCGATGAAGTTTATGTAATTAATGCTTCTTCAAACGCTATTATTAATAGCCCAGCATTAATTCATGGTTCGCTTCAGTCAATTGATATCGCAAATAATCAGATGATACTTGATAGTTCTACTGGAACTTTTGCGGCTGGTCAGAAGATTGGTTTCTTCAGATTCAGAACTGCTGGAAATACTGCAGAAGCATCAGCAAATTCAAATACATTGATTGCTACTGCTACTATTTCGACCATTGATAATAAAGCGTATCATGCAATTGTTCCAAGATTCTCAACTATTACTCCTCTTGGCACAGCAATAACAACTTCGTTCAAAGGCTCTTCTAATTCAGGAGTCGTTGATACAGATTACAACGCTCTAGATTTCGATGTTGAAAGAGAAATGCTAGACTACGAAAGAGTTGTTTACAGCCGTTCAAACGAGCCTGGAATTCTAGGAACAGATAAATCTGTAACTATTAAGAACGAACTAACTTGTGTTCAGAAGTATGTTTCGCCAGCTATTGATATTTCAAGAAAAGGCGTAAAGATTCTTAATAACACAATCAACTTCAGCAGCTATGGCGAAGACACTGGAAACGGTAACGCTGTATGTCGTTACATCAGCCAGCCAATTGTTCTAGCTGATGGTCAGGATTCTGAAGATATGAAACTATATCTATCAGCATATCGTCCATATAACACTGACGTTGAAGTTTATGTCAAATACCTATCTTCTTCAGATCCAGAAGGTCTACAAGATAAGGCATGGACAAAAATGACAAACGATAGCGCCGAGCTATATTGCAGCCCGATCGATCGTTTTGATTTCAAGGAATTTGTTTATACTCTTCCAACATCTGTAGGTTATTCTTCGTATAACATTACAGCTAATACAACTGGTGTAAGCAATACAAACGAAACAATTGCTCTTGAAGCTGCTAATTCTACATTTACTGTGGGCGATAAGGTATACTACGCTGTACCAGCATCAAACACTGCAATTGGTGGACTAACAGCAAATAGTTATTATTATATCTCTTTTGCTAATTCTTCGGCAATTGCTCTGGCAAACACTCCAGGCGGCGCTAACGTTAATTTGACTGAGTCAAGAACTGGCGCAGGAGAAGTTCATACTATTTCTGGTCCTCGTGTTAACAGAGCATTTGCTAACGCTGCTAATTTTGGTCAGATTGAGTATTACAATGACTCTGGCGCTAGATATATTGATTATAAAACTTTCGCCATCAAAATCGTTCTACTAAGTACAAGCGGAGTCTTTGTACCTAAGATTGACGATCTTCGTGGCATAGCCCTAATGGTGTAATAAATGGAAACTAAAGAGTACATTAGACAGAAAAACAATCCAGGCGCTCTGATAAATGTGGATAATACTGGATTGGCTGCTTATAAACGTCAAAGGGAAATCATGAGAAATGTAACCACTCATGAAGATAGAATTAAGAAAATTGAGTCTAGCATAGACGAAGTTAAGAATCTTTTACTGCAGCTGGTAGAAAACGGAAAATAATACATGTCAATTACAGTAGCTAATACCGCCAATACGAATACTTGGGAATACTTTATTAATAGAGTAAACGAATTAGCGTATCATACTTCTGGCGCTGTATTAACTTCTGATAGCACCGGAAATAATAACGTTACTTCTGGTAACGCTGTTCTTAGCGGCACATTTACTGCTAACGTTGTTTCTGTTGGTAACTCTTCTGTCAACGTAGCTATTATTCCTGCCAACTCAACTATTCAGAATGCTGGAAAATATTACCTAAACGCTAACGGAAGTTGGGTGGAAACTGGCGGATCCAAAATAACTACAGCTGTTTCTTCTACAGGTTGGACTCTTATTGACTCATTTTCTGCAGCTGATTATTCCGCTGCCGACTACGTTATCGCTGTAAACGATTCTTCTAACAGCAAAGTTATGGCAACCAAAATAACTTTGGTACAGGATGGATCTGGCGTTTATTCTACAGAATATGCTACGATAGGTTCTAACACCACATTCGTTGTATTTAATGCTAATATTAGCGCTGGTACTGTAAGACTATATGTTAATACAGCTGTGACACCATTAACAGTCAAGACAACAAGGTTAACAGTGTAATGGCAACAAAAGCTAATCTAGTAATAGACCAAGGCGCTACATACGAAGTTACTCTAGATTTGACCGACGAGAACGGCGATATTTTAAATCTAGCAGGATACACTGCTAATTCTCAAATGAGAAAATGGTATACTTCTTCTAATTCAATATCTTTTTCTTCTTCTGTTAACACAGTGGCAGGAACTATAACTCTTTCTTTAACAGCCGGACAGACTGCAAACCTAACCGCTGGAAGATATGTCTACGATGTAGAAGTCACCGAAGCTGCGGGAAATACAACTTCTAGAATTATTGAAGGTATCGTAACTGTAACGCCTAATGTAACGAGATAAAGATGTCAATAAACAAAACCATAAACGTCTCTATTTCTAGAAAATCTTCTACTGGGGTGATTAACCCCACAAACCCAGTTACGTTAAAAAGCGTCCCTACTATTAATTCTGGAGTCGATAGACTAGATGCGCTTAAAGACGTATCTCCTAGCGGAGAAACATCTGGAGCGGTTCCAGTATACGATTCTGTCACCGACAAATATATAGTCCAGAAATTGAATATGACCGATATCGTGGGCGACCTGGACGGTGGGACTTTTTAAATAATAAATAGATAAAAATAACAAAAGGACCATCTAATGGCTAATAATAAGATTCAAATCAAACGTTCGGTAGCTAACGCAGTTGTATCAGGCTTATCAAACGGTGAATTGGCGTTCACGCAAGCCTCTAATACGCTCCACATTGGTCTTCCAGATGGTTCTGGTGTTCTTCGTATTGGTGGTGCTCAGTATCCAGGTACACTTACCAATTCTCATGCTCTAGTAGCTAATGCTACTGGTGGTATCGATAAAGTTATTGTAGCTAATGCAGTCGTTGGCGCTCTTTCCGCTAATGGATCTACTGGAACAGCTGGTCAGGTTCTAGTTTCTAATGGCTCTACAGTTTATTGGGGAACTGGTACTACTGGTTCGAACACACAGGTCCAGTTCAACGATTCTGGCGTAGCTAACGCATCTGCTGGATTTACCTTCGATAAGGTTTCTAACACTCTTTCAGTTTCGAATACAATCCTAACAACTACTGTTAATGCTGCTACATTACAGGTTGGTTCTTCCCTTGTAGCTAATTCTACCAGACTATTCATTGGTTCTTCAGTTGGTATCGATGCTAATGGCTCTATCGGTTCAAACGGTCAGGTTCTTCATTCTAATGGCACTAGCGTATACTGGAGAGATCCAGCTGCTGACGTTATTACTGGAGTAGTTGCTGGCGATGGTCTAAACGGCGGTGGTACAGAAGGTACAGTAACTCTAGATGTTGGCGCAGGTAACGGTGTTGAAGTAAATGCTTCTACTGTTGCAGTTAAGGCTGGTCTAGACGGTGGTCTAGTTTCTAACTCATCTGGTGTATGGGTCGATGCCGGAACTGGTGTTACAGTAAATTCTACTGGTGTTAGTATTGGTCAGCCAGTCGGAACTTCCGATAGTGTAACATTTGCTAATGTTGTTACTGGA